>Ga0206844_10002_pt2 | contig 99136 bp, 94 predicted proteins | sample Alteio_BWOrgCont_22_FD_152907 | JGI IMG/M metagenome (GOLD analysis project Ga0206844, IMG submission 152907) | Enriched cells from forest soil in Barre Woods Harvard Forest LTER site, Petersham, Massachusetts, United States -... | ecosystem: Environmental > Terrestrial > Soil > Temperate forest >...
ATATTTATTGAAAGGCATTTTTTATTTTAAGCTGACGCTTTGATTTTACACGATAGGCAGGAATAAACAAGGCTAAAAAATATACTCTGGTTACATACCAAATAAAATTGGTTTCTATCAAATCGGGAGAAATAGTGTGTACAATCTTTTTATGCTCTGCCGGCACTTTGCTCCAATGTATACCTGCTTTATCATGATGCACGGTGTGCAGGCCATTATTTAAAAGAAAGAAATTAATAAAGAAGCCAACAAAATTCCTTGAGTGGTCGGTCTCCGATTCTTCATCGGCATGCACATGCTGCATATAGTTTAAGATTAGCACACTGAAGGTCGACATTTGCTGAGGAACAACAATATACAACAGGGCCTTTTTCCAATCGAGCAATAGTGCAACACCTACAAACACTATTAGCACTAATATTTGGGCCAGGCATTGGTAATATTGTTTTCTCGATTTCACTTTCACTTCTTTAAGGTAAGCCTTCAGTACAATTTGTTGAAAATACCCGCTAATAGAAGGGTAACTAAGTAGTGTTAACAGGTTGTTCCGTTCGCTTACACGATAGGTAATAGTATAATCACCCTCTTTATTATTTAGTTTATGATGGTTCTTGTTATGCGTCGGTATCCATGCCCAGACAGGGAAACCATAAAAGCAGGTAAGCCACCAATCGGTAAGTATATTAAGGGTATTGTTCTTCCACATTGGTAAATGGTTGTGGTTATGGGCCATAACAGCCACTATAACTGCTGTAAATAAACACAGCCCAAATAAATAAGGATTAAATGATTTTAAATTCCATTGCACTATCAGTAATGATGTAATTATTACCATGTAAATAATGGACTTGATATCTGCTTTATATCGTAATAAGCTCATGTTGTAAAAGGGTAAAAGCGTTTATATATAAACCAATGGACCGAACCGAACTATTGTCGTAAAAATGTGGGTGCCCGGTGTGTCTTTTGGTAAAACAGAGGCGGCTCTGTAAACGCAGGAGGTACTTTGCCCTTACTTGATAGACCTCAAATGTACGAAAAGAAATTTTAATCAACTAATTTCGAGTGGTAATCCTGGCTTAAAACAAAGGTAAGTTAATGCCACTCACCTTCTTAAGTTTAGCTGATTTATACGGTAGCAAAATAGCAAGTGATACTTCATGGCAACCACCGGCAGCATTAGTGAGCATTGAGGTTGTATAATCATAACTATATCCTATTCTTAGCCCTGTATTTTGATAACCCAGTGTAAAAATTAACGCATCGTTAATTCTATACCCGATAGCAGCTGTAAAGTGCCATTTACTAAGATATAATTCAACAAGTTCCTGATAAAAATCTTCTTGCTTTTGATAAAGTATAGTTGGTGAAAGGGTAAAACTTCCAATAGGAATAACTGCACCCGCATTTATAATATATTTTATTGGCAACGGCCTATTACCAGTTACAAACGATTCATCAGGTTGGGTAATATGATCCATTGCAAAACCGACAAAGTAATTTTTACCATAGCCTAATAAGCCCGCCGAAAAATCAGCAACGCCTATACTATTTCTGTCTGCAGTTTCCGATGTAGGGTATATAAATCCTCTTGTAGCATCTATTTCATCTCCCATAGTAAGCTTGCTCCAATCAACGCTTTTTTCGTGGTAAGTACCTTGTATACCTACACTTAAAGTAAACGAATGAATACGGAACTGCTTAGAAAATATAAGACTTACATTATCGGTGGTCAAGGTCGCTTGTCCTGAAACATCTCGGTTAGCAAGCAGGCCAACACCATAGGTAGAATCTATTATGTTTCTATCATAGGATGCATTGTAGGTTATGAACTGGCCAGGTATATTTGGCCATTCGTAACGGAAGTTAAGCCCAATACGCTGAGTAGTGCCCGTGCCTGCATAAGCAGGATTGAGGTAGAGTGGATTGGCGTATGTTTGCGAAAATGCAGGGTCCTGTGCAAAAAGTCCATTTACCGACATTAACACTGCAAGTAAAGCAATAACTTTTTTCATCTATTTTATTAAATAAACTGTTCCGGTATATGTGTGATTATTACCGCATTCATCAGTACTATTCATTATATATATATACGCACCTTGCTGACAAATAGTGCCATTTACAGAACCATCCCAAGGCACAGTAATACTGGCAGTGTGGTAAATCAGTTTATTGTTGGCATCATATATCCACATTTCGAAGTTTACTGTTCCCTCTCCTTTAGGGCCAAATGTATCATTCAAGCCATCGCCATTCGGGCTAAAAGAATCAGGTATATAAAAAGTATAACCCGCACAAGTAGTATTGGCTGTCTTTTTGCAACTTACAATTAGTAAGGATTGCAAAACAAGTAACAATATTAAAATACGTGTTTTAATGGTGTGGTTTTTGTAAGTGCGTTTACGAATTTAAGAAGGTTTTGTTACATCAACCAAATTAACAATGAAATAACAATAGAAATTAACAATGACCCTCTTTTGAAAGCCCCTAGTCATAGGCCATTCATTGTTAATAACAATGAATTACAATAAAACAACAAAACAACTGATTATCAATTCATTGCGCAATATGTTGATTTTCAACATATTAAACAAATTTACGCATGCCGTAGTTACTTGTTAGTGGCTTTATTTTGCACCTTATTTTTATCCGGGTAATAGGGTAAAAAATAGGTGTACCTGTTTTTATTTTGTTGCGTGAACCAGGTTTTATCGAACAGGCAAAACGTATAATGATCTTTTAAATAACTAAAGAAATTATAGAACGAATTGTCATCAATACCTTTCAGTTTATGCACATCAGACTCTATTATATTACCCTGAGAGTCGACAGTAATGGAAAAATAAAACTGTTTGGTAGAAGTATCGGCGTGGAACTCATTAAAAAATTTCTGCCCTAAACCACGTAACATGGCCGAATCCATCGCAGCAAAATCATGTGCCTGGCATGGTGATAAATTACCCTGCAATGCATTTTTCGAAACAGTATCTATGGTATGACCTTGCTGACCATACCCACTTAGGTTAAACAAAAGAGATAGTATTAAAATCATTAGTGATTTCATGCTATTTTTGGGTTTCTTCATTACAATCAAGTGAATATCCCCATCTCGTACCATCGTAAATGTAATTACTATTGTGAGTGTGTTTCCATTCGTTAGTTCTAGTTTGAAAAACGTAAGTCATACATCCACTATCATAAAGTTTTTCTCCAGAATAATCTATAATCTGCAAGACATAATTAATATCCTTATAATCTTTAAATTCTATTGGGCTATAAGAGTATGCAGATTTGACCTTAATCCATTGTGTTCTTGACAGTGAATCAAGAGTAAAAAAAAAGAGCGTTGTATCCGGCAGTTTCACTTTAATTTCCTTAATTGGAATTTTAGTTTCATTCTTTAATGAGAATCTAAGATTCTTGATTACTTTGTTTTTGATTTGAACCTGCTTTACCTGACTATTGGGTATGTTATTGCAGGCAATACAAAGACTTAGCATTATAATCAATAGTAGTTTCATCCTACATAATTAAACAAATCTAAATTACAAAAAACCACTGAACCAACCCACTCTAATGGGTGTAAGATTCCACTCTTATACAACAAAGAGATTCCTCACTCCGTTCGGAATGACAGAGGCGCTTTGGCTTTTGAGGGGGAGGGAGGAATCTCGCATTAAAAACTAGAACCTTACCAAAAAGGCCATGATGATGCGGTTTTCGTGGGTTAACAGGTCGGGTGTCCAGCCTGCAGGTATGGGCGTGGTTGTATAACCTGTAGGTGATGTAACTCCGCCCGGGCCAGCAAAATAAGGTACGCTGGCATAACGGTACACGTATTCTAACCTAAACTCAAAACTTTGGCTGGGCATCCAGCTAATGTTGGTTGAGCAGTCCCATCCGTGGAATCCATCGCCTGGGTTTTCGGTAAAAGGGTCTGATCCTGTTTGGGTAACTGTTTGCAAAATAGTTCCGTTAGGCATTTGTACTGCAGTTGGTGTTGGCAGCCCGCTTGCTTGCCCGGTAGGTTCAAGCACCAGGTAACGGCCGGGGTTATTCATAACACCACCACCAACTAACCATGCCAGTTTACCATGGGCAAACCAAATGCGGTTATATACCATAGCGCTGGTAAAAAATTGTGCAGGGCCATCGGTAGCATTGCCATGGAACCCATTTACTCCGTCGCCTTTTTCATCGCCAATATCGTAGGTAAGCGAAAAGGCCATTTGGGTAATTCCGCTTGATGTTTTTGGCCTGTGGAAATAACGGCCCGATAAACTGTTATCAGAGTGTACACGGTGCCTGCCATAAAGCCCTGCCGCATCCGAGCCATAATAGTCGTTGGTCAATAACTTAATATTGTCGTTAGGTATCCAGGTAAAATTACCGCCAAAGCCCGGCATGTCGTTAAATGTTGCGTAGCTCTGCCAGCCATTTATAAGCCATATTTCAAATTTAACATGGTTCGATGGAAAGAGCTGTGTACGTATTCCGTTAAAGAACCATGGTGTATTGTCAGATGTAAACGAAGCCTGGTAATCCCAGTTCTCTTCCTGGTAATATGAGTTTAAGCCTATGTACGACATAAACAAACCTGCATCCACATTTATACCGTGCCATACATTAAAATGATATCCTCCGTATGCTTCACTTATGTAACGGTAAGCATCCTGCAAATCATATTGGCCGCGGTAGGTACTGTAATCATTACGTGGCACCACTTCATCGCGGGTTCCAAACTGGGTCATAAAACGTCCATGTACATTGTCGTAATTAAAGTCGCCACCAAAACCCAGTTGCGATATTTGAATTTCGTTATCACGTGCCAATGCGGTAGAACCTACTACGGTATGGTCGATAGGGTTTGCAAACGAATAGGTTGCGTTGGCATCTAACAAAATCTCAGGACTGAAATAAGGTATGTGAAAAATAGATGAGTCTCTTCTATCATTACCATTCACCCACGTCTGGTCAATACCATCAAACGGAATTTGATCAGCTATTTTGTGTTTAGCAGTGTCCTTGGTTTGCGAATTGGCTTGCTGTGCAAATCCAAAAGCAGTCAATGCCATTAGTATTGTTTTTGCTGTTTTCATGGTCGGGTATATTTAGGCTATTGTGTTTTGCTTTTTAAATTTTTACTGTATTACATAGGGTTCACCTTTTGGGTGCTTCGGGTTCATTATAGTTACAAAGGTGCGTTTGGCCGGGTTATAGTCTTTACTTGTTTTTAAATCACCATATCTTCCATACCTTTCTTTTTTAACCAGGTTACCATCTGCATTATAGTATTGCCAGCAACCTTTTTTCTTTACAACTCCGCTACTCCAATCACCATCAAGTGTTTTGTAATGGCCCTTAGCCTTAGGCGATGCATCTGCATACCAATCAAATTCCCAATACTTTTTCAAGTGTTTGTTATAATAAGTTCTGCGCTTTACTACTCCGTTCTTATAATACTCCACCACCTCATACCTGATATGAAAAAGATAAGCAGCTTCGTTTACCTGTATGGCCATGCGGGTTGAATCATCTTTATAAAGCAGGTTATACATTTTAGAGTGGAAGGCTAAGCCCGGCAAACTATCAATACACTGCAGTATGCGTATATCGCTTACGGTACTATCATACCTAAACGGCAAAATATTTATTCTGTATTGGCCCGTGTTATGTAAGCCAACAAACATTTTATGTTTTATTTGTCCGTTGCATACTTTTATACACACTACCAACGTTAATATAAAAAATGCGTTTCTCCTCATATTACAAAATTGCATTTACCAAAGCATGAAACAACCTTACAGAAACAGCGTCTATGAACACGGACAGGTTGAAAACTTTCAGTATGTGTAAATAGTCCCGGGTGGGCTACTCTTAACTTTGCTTTCCAAAATATGTCTGTAGGTATGCGTTACCGGTTCCTCCTTATTGCTTTGCTTGGTTTTTGTTTTGTGCAGCTAAAAGCGCAGGAAACCCAGGTTTATAGTGATCCTTCGGCTTCGTTTAATAAAGCATTGGACCTGTATGATGCACAACGTTATTCGGCAGCTGAACATTTGTTTGAGCAAGTAGCCAAACAAAGCGCCGACCAATCGAACATGAAGATAGATGCAGACTTTTATGCTGCGGTTTGTTCTATGGATCTCTTTCACGATGATGCTGAACGCCGCATGATAGGCTTTATACAAATGCACCCCCAAAGTCCTAAGGTTAAAAAGATCTATTTTCTGCTGGGTAACTACGCTTACCGCAAACGTAAATTCAAAGATGCTATTGAATGGTACTATAAGGTAGAACCATCGAGCCTGGATAAAGATGAAGTGCAGGAGTTTTATTACAAACGTGGCTACTGCGATTTTTATGCTAACCGTTACGATAGCGCTAAAACAGATTTTGCTGAAGTGAAAGATGCCGGTAGCACCTACTCGCCTGCTGCAACTTATTATTACGGCTATATTGCATACAAACAAAAAAATTACCAAACCGCCATTAACTGCTTTATTACCTTAAAGCACGATCCTCGCTTTAGTTCTGTAGTACCTTTTTATATAGCACAACTTTATTACCTGCAAGGCAGTTACGACAAAGTACCTGAAACCGTTATTCCGCTTATTGACTCGGCTAAAAAGCCTGATGCCCTATTTAATTCCAGCCAAACCTATAAGCTTATTGCAGAATCATACTATCACCTGCAAAAGTATAATGAGGCCATACCGTATTACTTAAAGTTTGCCAACGGCGGCAGCTTAATGGAAACTGAAGCATACGAACTGGCTTATTGCTATTATGCAACCAACAAGTACAAAGAATCGGTACCATGGTTTCAAAACGCTGCATCGGGCAACGATTCATTGGGGCAAAATGCTATGTACTATTTGGCCTGCGCCTATTTAAAGAGCGGCAACAAACAATCTGACAGCAATGAGTTTTTAGCTGCATACAAAATGAGCTACGACCCCAAGCTGAAAGAAGATGCTTTATTCAACTATGCTAAGCTCAGTTACGAAATTTCGTACGATCCGTTTAATGAAGCGTTGCAAGCCTTCAACCAATACCTGACAGATTACCCGAACTCACCACATAAAGAAGAAGTGAACCGTTACCTGGTTAACGTTTACTTAGGCACACGCAATTATGCCGCTGCATTAGCATCGCTCGATAATATTAAGAACTGGGATAGCCAACTGCAATCGGTTTACCAGCGCTTAACCTATTACCGTGGTGTCGACTTGTTCAACAATAACCAAATGGCATTGGCTGCAACATATTTCGATAATTCATTGAAATATAACTTCGACCAGAAACTGCACCTGCAAGCTTACTACTGGAAAGCTGAAGCCCTTTATCGCGAAAAGAAATACAGCGATGCAATTGTAGCGTACAACAAATACATGGACCAACCTGAAGCCTATGGCAAACCTGAATATGCTTTGGCAGAATATGGTATTGGTTACGCTAACTTCGAGATGAAAGATTATGAAAATGCCAATATTGCATTCCGTAAGTATAGCGATGATGAAAAGAGCGGTGACAAGAAACGCCTGAGCGATGCATACAACCGTATTGGCGACAGCTATTTCGTCCGCCGCGATTTTGCTTCGAGCGTACCATTCTACACCAAAAATATAAACCTTGACACCTACGAACAAGATTATGCTGCCTACCAAAAAGCACTGGCACTGGGTGTAATGCATAACCAAAAAGAAAAGATAAGCACACTCGAAACATTTTTAGAACAATACCCCAAGAGCAGTTACCGCCCATCGGCCATGGTTGAACTGGCGAACACCTACGCTATAGATAACCAACCTGACCGTGCATTAGATGAATACCAAAAAGTATTAGATACCTACCCTAACAGCCAGTTTACCAACCACAGCTTACTACAACGCGGTATGATATACTATAACCAAAGCCAGAACGACAAGGCTGAAGCTGCCTGGGATGAGGTTGTGCGTCGTGATAAAAACTCATCTGACGGTATTGAAGCACTGAACCATTTAAAGATGTTATATACTTCATCGGGCCAGATTGCGAACATGCAACAGAAGTTTAAAGACTATGGTGTAAGCTTATCGCAAAACACATTAGATTCTGCCTCCTTCTCGGTTGTAAAAACAGAATACCTGGCAGAAAATTATACTAAGGCACTGCCTGATATTAATGATTATTTGCAAAAATTCCCGCAAGGTATATTCTCAGGCGAGGCACGTTTTTATAGGGCAGAGTGTTTGTATAAAGCTAAGAGTTACGATAGCGCTTATGTAGATTATGCAGCCGTTGCCAAGCTACCTAAGAACTACTATACCGAAACTGTTTTGGCAAAGGCATCGAAGATAGCGTTCGATAAAAAAGATTATGCAGCAGCGCTTAATTACTATAACCAGTTAACACCAATTGCACAGTTCCCGGCAAACCTGACCGGTGCACGCATTGGTAAAATGCGCAGCAACTTTTACTTAAAGAGGTATGATGCAACCATAGGTGCTGCCGATACTGTATTGCAAACTCCTCAACTAGATAAGCCTGTTTATGCCGAGGCCGACCTGTTAAAAGCACGTTCGTTCTTCCAAAAAGAAGTTTATGATTCTGCTGAAGCTAACTTCAGGTTGGTTATTAACTTAACCAATAGCGAAATGGAAGCAGAAGCTAAATACAATGTGGCTTACATTGAATATTTGAAAGGCGAAATACCTGCATCTGAAAAAACAGTGTTCGATTTAGTGAACCAGGAACCATCGTACCCAACATGGATGGCAAAGGCACTCATATTATTGTCGGATGATTATGTAACTGCTAACGATAACTTCCAGGCTAAGCAAACGCTTAATACCGTTATTGAGAATGCAACCGATACTACCAATGTAAATATGGCTAAGCGTAAGCTGGAAGTAATACAAGATAAAGAAAAGAATGCCGCACCTAAGCCAATACAGCAAGATATGGTCATTCCTTTCTCGACCGACAGTACTAAATATAAAGACCTGTTTAAACAATAGGCCCATGAATATGAATGAAGTTCATAAAGTTTTTAAAGTTCTTAAAGGGCGTAAAGTTTTATTGACTTTTGGCTTTATAAACTTTATAACATTTAACTGTTTTGCACAGCATAAGCAGTTCGATACTATTGAGTACCGCGTTGTAGAACAGGCTAACGCTAACATTGCTAATGGCGCTAAAATAAACAGCAACCCTGCGATTGCCGATACTGTTAAGCCATCGCGCAAGGTTGATTACAATACCATAGGTACACAATTTAGCACCAGCTATATACCTGAATCATTAAGGCCGGTGCAATTAAAGGGTGAGCCATTAGAAAACCAGGAACATGCTTATGTAGCCGCGGGCGGAGGAAATAACAATGCTGCCTATATAGAAGGTTTTTATAATTCGATCCGCTCACGCGATTGGGATTATGGCGTGCATGTTAACCATTTTTCATCGGCATATATAATACAGAATAACGAAAACCCTGCTTTTTCTCACAATGATGTAAACCTATATGGAACGTCTTATATGACTGATCATACACTCACTGCGAATCTTGATTATGATGAGCATGTAGTTCACGATTATGGATATGCCCCCGCAAACATACCTGGTATTACATTTAATAATTCAAACGACGCCAGTATACGCACTCGTTATAATTTGTTTGATGCAGGATTACAGTATGTAAGCCATTACAAAGACTCAAACAAAATTCATCACGACATTAAAGTAAGCTATTATAACTATTCTAGTTTATCCAATCTTCCGTCACAGATTAGTTCGACATTTACCAATGGAGATACCATACCATATACATATAAATTAATTAATGCACAGCAAGATCGTACTATAGAAAATAATGTAGATATAAATGCGCACCTTTTTTCCTATATAGAAAAGCAACGCATTGATGTAAAAGCATTGGTACAGTACTATAACGAGGCTAACCAACTTGGAAGTAACCATGCATGGAACCTGGGTATCAATCCTTATTTTTCGGGGGAAGGAAGAACATGGGATGCACACTTAGGATTAAAAGCATACTTAGATGCTGTTAATGGCGGTACCAATATTTTCCCTGACTTGAAAGTTGATTACCATATTGCAAATAATGCTGCAATAGCGTATGCCGGCATGGATGGAGACAAACAATACAACAGTTATAAGAGCTTATCTACCACCAATCCGTTTATACAAGATACTGTAAACAACCAGTACACACGTACCATGTACCATTTGTTTATTGGTTTAACGGGTAGCATTACCAATAACGTTACCTACGATGTAAATGCATCGGAGAGCCAAACCAAGAACATGGCTTTGTTTGTAACCGACACATTGGAAGAACTTCGCAACCGCTTTACCGTGGTTTACGATAACGTTAAAACCACCAACATACATGCCGATATAAGCTACCAAATGAAGGAAAGTATTCGTTTTATACTGGGCGGCGATTATTATAACTACACACCTACCAACCAGGTAGCAGTTTGGTATCATCCTACTCTTAAAATAAACCTGTTAGGCGAATATGCGGTGACCCCACAACTGACCCTTAAAACAGAAATATTTGTAGTGAACTCTCAGTATGCTCCGCTGGATGTTGATGGTGTCATTGCAACTAAAAAACTTCCTGGCTATCCTGATCTTAACCTGGGTGCTGAGTATAAATACAGCAAGCTTATTGGGGTGTTCCTTCACTTAAATAACCTGGCTAACGCTGCTTACCAGCAGTGGGACAATTACCCTACCGAACGTTTCAATGTTCTTGTAGGGGTTAAAATTACGTTCTAGACTGTCTTTTATTATTTGGGCGTTCCCCTAGTTCCTCGGGTTGGGCATTACTCGTACTATTATTTTTTTTCTAGCGGAACTCGTGAATATTAAACAAGCTTAATATTTCGCTACAATTCCTCTCCGCCAGCTGGCGGATCCGGGCTTTTCGCTGCTATCCCTAACGCGAAAATGCACTTATGAACAGACAATCCCTAAATCGTTAAACCTATTTTTTCTTATTAAAAATCAATTACTTACGAATTTATTTATGAACTCATGTTAAACGAATCGAAAAATTTTGTCTATTCGTGTAACAAATCTTAACACTAAACGTTATGAAAATCCCAAAAATTATCGCAACTGCCTCCCTGGCGTTCGTTGCATTAACAGTATCAGCACAAGATAAAGCTGATCTGGACTTTCAAAAGATGGCTCAAATTCAAACTTACCAGGTAAAACAGAGTGTTAACGGAATTACACCTGACCAGGAAAAGAAGATTTTGACCATTGAGCAAAGCTTTACACAAGCTATGCAACAAGCCCACGCAACATCAGAAGGTGATCGTAATGCTATGCACAACCAATCGGTGCAATTGCATAACGACAGAGACATGAGAATGAAATCTATACTAACTGCAAGCCAGTATGCCCAATACCAGAAAATGGAAGCGGCAAACAGAAGCCTGGCCATGCAAAAAGACGGACCAGTTAAATAAACTGAATTAAAAAAGGGGAATTAAAATTCCCCTTTTTTTTGCTCCCCTATTATCCACATATTGTGGGATTCTGAGGTATTTGCAATTCCATGGCAAATGCAGTATATTTGAGAAAGAATACACCACAATGAAAAAGACTCTATTTCTCCTTTCCATTTTCCTAACCTACTTTAATGGAATAAAAGCCCAAAATTGGGATTCACTAAGCTCTGGGTTAAATGGGTTTGTCCATTCACTTGCTGTATATAAAGGTGAGCTTTATGCAGGTGGGAATTTTAGCAGAGCTGGGCATATAAAGGCAAGTGGTATTGCAAAATGGAATGATACCACTTGGTCAACGGTAGGCTTAGGAGTAACATGGGGTACATATCCCGATATTACATCATTGATAGTTTATAAAGGAAACCTATATGCAGGTGGATATTATATGTCAGCAGGAAAAAATTGTGCTGCCATTGCTATGTGGAATGGAACCACATGGACATTAATAGGTACCGTAACAGGAGTCACATATCCTAATGTTTCTTCAATGGCAGTATATAATGGGATCCTTTATGTAGGTGGAGGATTTACATCCGTTAATGGAATTTCTACTAACAATATTGCCATGTGGAATGGAACTACTTGGACATCATTAGGCTCGGGATTAGTTCCTTCTAATTATGCGTATGTATTTTCAATGTGCTCTTTTGATTCAATATTATATGTTGCAGGAGAATTTGACACAGCTGATGGGGTACCTTGCAATAATATTGCTCAATGGAATGGAACTAAATGGTCTGCAGTGGGTAAAAGTATTGCAAATACAGACATCCTTTCTCTCTGTATCTATGATAGTAAATTATATGCTGGTGGATCGTTTACTGCATTAGGAGGATCATCACATACTTTTGATTGGTGGGATGGCTCAACATGGAGCTCAGTTGGATTAGGGGCACTGAATTCACAAAGCGGCGGTCCTTGGAGCATGATGGCTGCAAATGGTGGCATAGTTATTGCAGGCACAATAGGACCGGCAGGAAGTGGAAATAATTATGATGTAGAATATTGGAATGGAAATAAAGTTGACTCCATTGGTAGCGGGTTCGTTATAGACAGTGGCATGAATGCTTTATGTATGTATAACAACAAACTTTATGCAGGTGGCTCTGAAATGTATTCAGGCAATACTTTAATTAATCATATAGCAAGATGGAACCATCCCCTTCCGGTAGGAATAAACTCTATAACTCTACAAAATAATTCTATCAGTATTTTTCCCAACCCAAGCAAGGGCTTATTTACCATCCAATCCGCCTCAGTTAATATCAATGTGAAAGTTGAAGTTTATAATATGCTTGGTGAAGTAGTATACATGCAAACCCTTCAACAAATTCAAGGCGACCATACAATTGACTTGAGCAATGAGACTGATGGAATATATCTATTTAGAATGCTTACTGAAACAGGCAACTTGGTTTCAACCGGTAAATTGATAATTCAAAAATAACCACTCTCACTCTTTCAATATTTATATTATCGTATATTTGCGATATATTATAGAATTATGGGTTCAGCCAAGCTGGAAGAATTCACATTAAAAGATAACAAGATAGCCACTTATGCTAAGGCATTGGGGCATCCTGCACGCGTTGCCATATTGCAACTGCTGTTAAAAAAGCAGGCCTGCATTTGTGGCGATATAGTGGACGAGATACCACTTTCGCAATCAACCGTATCGCAACATTTAAAAGAATTAAAGGAAGCTGGCCTTATTACCGGAGAGATAGAAGGGAAGAAGGTTTGTTACTGCATCAACGAAGAAGAGTGGGCTTTGGCCAGGAGTTATATGTCAGGATTTTTTGCCCCGGTAGTTAATAAAGATAAGTGCTGTTAAAAAAATTTGCACTCTAACATCGTTATAATACGATACTAATATAAAATCAAAACCATATGGAAACAACAGAGAACATTAAACAAGTAGTAAAAGAAAAGTACAGCGAAATAGCTAACCAAAGCAAAGAAACTAACGAAACTTCCTGCTGTGGTTCCGGTTGCTGCTCAAACGAGGTATACACTATTATGAGCGACGATTATACAAACCTTGAAGGGTATAACCCTGATGCCGATATGGGCCTGGGTTGTGGGTTGCCAACCCAGTTTGCGCACATGAAAAAAGGCGATACCATTGTTGACTTAGGTTCAGGCGCCGGCAACGATTGCTTTATTGCACGCAATGCTGTTGGCCCTGAAGGGAAAGTAATAGGTATTGACATGACCGAAGCCATGATAGCTAAAGCAAGAATCAATGCCGATAAGCTCGGGCTTAATAATGTAGAGTTCCGATTGGGAGAGATAGAAGATATGCCTATGGCTGCCAATAAAGCCGATGTAGTAGTAAGCAACTGCGTACTTAATCTTGTACCCGATAAACGAAAAGCATTTGAAGAAATAAAGAGGGTATTAAAACCGGGTGGACACTTTAGCATATCGGATGTGGTACTAAAAGGCGAACTACCTGAAAATATAAAAAAGGCCAGTGAAATGTATGCAGGTTGTGTGGCAGGCGCATTGCAAAAAGAAGAATACATGAATATCATTCATGAAACAGGTTTTACAGGAGTAAAAATTCAGAAGGAGAAACCTATTGTAATACCGGATGATATACTAGACAAGTATTTGAATGCACAAGAACTGAAAATCTATAAAGAAAAAGGTACAGGCATTTTTAGCATTACGGTATTTGCGGAAAAATCGAAGGACTGTTGCGATACAAACTGCTGTAAATAATGAGAAAAGGAGTAGCTGAGCTAATAGGCACGTTTGCCTTGGTATTTTGCGGTACAGGCGCCATTGTTATTGACCAGCAAAGTGGCGGAGCAGTTACACATGTTGGTATTGCTATAACGTTTGGCCTTATCGTCCTCGCTATGATATATACCCTCGGCGATATTTCGGGTGCACACCTTAACCCCGCTGTTTCAATTGCTTTTATGGTTTCGGGGCGCATGAAAGGAAAAGATACACTGAACTATGTTGCTTGGCAACTGGCCGGGGCATTTATAGCAAGCTTATCGTTGCAATTCCTTTTCCCGCAGAACCATAACCTGGGAGTAACCATGCCTGCAGGCAGCGATATGCAATCGTTCATTTTAGAGACGATACTTACATTCTTTCTCATGTTCGTTATTATGAATGTATCGACAGGGCCAAAAGAAAAAGGTATAACTGCAGGTATTGCCGTAGCATCGGTAGTCGGACTCGAAGCCATGTTTGCGGGGCCCATTTGCGGCGCATCTATGAACCCTGCCCGATCAATTGCACCTGCTATAGTTTCGGGCAATATGCAATTCATCTCTCACCAGTGGATATACCTAACTGCACCTGTAGTAGGTGCCTGCCTTGCTGTATTCGCATTTAACTTTATTAAAAACACCAATTCAACACCCCATGAGTAAAACCAGAGTACTTTTTGTATGCATTCATAATTCAGCGCGCAGCCAAATGGCAGAGGCGTTTTTAAACAACCTGGCCGGCGACCGCTTCGAGGCTGAAAGCGCCGGGCTTGAAGCAGGAACCCTGAATCATATTGTAGTAGAAGCCATGAAGGAAGTTGGAATTGACATATCACAAAACAAAACCAAAGAAGTAGCTGACTTTGTAAAGCAAGGAAAGAAATTTGATATTGTAGTAACCGTTTGCGATGAAGCCAACGCAGAAAAATGCCCCTTCTTCCCTACTCAAAAAGAGAAACTGAACTGGTCCCTACCTGACCCTTCTAGGTTTGAGGGCACCGACAATGTTAAACTTGCTATGGTAAGGCCCGTTCGAGATGCAGCCAGAAAGAAGGTGGAGGTATTTATAGCCTCTCACTAATTCAGTAGCGGTCAGTGCATGACTAAAATCATGCCTTGCACCTCGTGGCATAAGTACTTTTGTGCAATACCCTTATTGCATGTTTGTTCCTAAGCTTTTTGTAACACTAAAAACCTATACCAAGGAACAGTTTATTGCAGACCTTGTTGCAGGAATTGTAGTAGGTATTGTGGCCTTACCGCTCGCTATTGCATTTGCCATTGCATCGGGCGTATCTCCCGAGAAGGGACTTTACACGGCCATTATCGCTGGGTTCATTATATCACTACTGGGTGGTAGCCGTGTGCAAATTGGGGGACCAACAGGAGCTTTTATTGTAATTGTTTACGGCGTTGTTCAAAAATATGGAGTCGATGGGCTAACCATTGCAACTATTATGGCTGGCGTAATGCTATTGCTAATGGGCTTTATCCGTTTGGGTTCGGTTATTAAGTTCATCCCCTACCCTTTAATTGTTGGCTTTACAAGCGGCATAGCCCTTATCATTCTTTCATCTCAGGTGAAAGATTTTATGGGTATTACAATGGGTACAGTACCCGCAGACTTTGTTGAGAAATGGAAAAGCTATTTCGTACACTTCGATTCTATAAGTTGGTATGCAATTATTATTTCAGCAGGTACAGTACTAGTCACTATTGGTTTTTCAAAAATAACGCACCGTATACCCGGTTCTTTGGTAGCCATAATACTTGCAACAGTTGCAGTTTACTTTTTAAAACTACCGGTTGAGACTATTGGTTCGCGCTTTGGTTCTATCCCGTCGAGCTTACCAAGTCCTCATTTAGGACCTGTAAGTTGGCCTATCATACAAAACCTAATACGTCCCGCCTTTACCATTGCCCTGTTAGGCGCAATAGAATCATTATTATCAGCTGTGGTTGCCGACGGCATGATCGGTGGCAACCACAAAAGCAATATGGAACTGGTAGCGCAAGGTATAGCTAACATAGTTGCTCCAATTTTTGGAGGAATACCTGCCACAGGAGCCATTGCCCGTACTGCTACTAATATTAAGAATGGTGGCCGCACACCTGTAGCGGGTATTATACATGCACTTACTCTGCTAGCCATTATGATGTTAGTTGGCAAATGGGCTACATTGATTCCATTATCGTGTTTGGCAGGTATATTGGTTGTTGTAGCCTATAATATGAGCGAGTGGCGCTCATTTGTTTCTATACTTAGAACATCGCGAAGCGATGCCGCCATTTTAGTTGCAACATTTGGCTTAACGGTTTTTGTCGATTTAACTGTTGCCATTGAAGTGGGAATGATATTAGCAGCATTTCTATTTATGCGTCGCATGGCACAAATAAGTAATGTAGATATTGTAACCCAAGAATTTAATGATGTGCCTGATGCCAAAGATCCGAAAGCGATCAGCAACTACCATATACCAAAAGGTGTGGAGGTATTTGAAATAAACGGGCCTTTCTTTTTCGGGGCTGCCTATAAGTTTAAAGACTCCATGCGCTTTATTGAAAAACCACCCAAAGTATTAATAGTGCGTATGCGGCATGTACCGGTTATTGATGCTACCGGGCTACATACGTTGGAACTTGTTTTTAACGAAGCCAAGCGAATCGGTACATGTCTACTTATATCTGGTATACAACCGAGTGTTTACAAAGAATTAGAAAAATCCCATCTGCTCGAAAAGATCGGTAAAGAAAATATATTGATAGTAATTGAAGATGCGTTGAAAAGAGCAGATGAAGTCATAAAAGCTCAATAACTACATTACCCTATAAATATAAAGCTGCTCCGGAAAGACCCTATTAATATTAGTTATCATACCAAGTGGCGATAAATGAAGCCTGGCAAAGTCTTCAATATTTTTAATTGAAAGAACATACTTTATATTCATTCTCTTTATAGCCGTAGTATCAAGATCAATATTTAGCATTTTCTTCAAGGTGTCATTTTCAGCTTTATAGTAATATTGAAATTTCCTGGCGCCTATAACCTCCTGCAACTTTGCCGAGTCTTTTATTTTTCTCAGTTCTGGTTTAAATACATCAACAAGCTGCTGTTTCTTCTCTTCGGGGTAGTAACCCAAATATGCAGCGGCAGTATGAAAATTGCTATACTGGGCCAATTCAGAAGGAAAACCCAGGCATAATACAGTCTCATTTTTATATCCTATTTTCTCTTTAGCGGCGGAAAACAATTCAGGTGCAAAATAATTTTTAAAGCTTTTGTGGCCTCCATCGGTATTATTAAAGTACGTATAATAAAAAGCATTTTCAGCAAATGCACTATTCTGAAAATCAGTTGTACTTAGATTAAAAAACAAAAAGAAAACCTCTGTAATAACCAGCAATAGAGCCCCTAATGAAGTAATGGGTTTATGCTCGGCCAAATAATACACAGTACTGGCTAATATCATAAACCAAAGCACAGGAAATATGGTTTTGAATCGCATTTGCAATGAACTCAGACTGCCCATCTTCTGAAGAATATTTGTAGAGCCGCTCCAAAAATGGAAATTATCTATTGTAGAAAAAATAAATACTGCCGCGAGCATGGTAAATATCAGTTTATAATATTTAACCGACCGAATTGAAAAAATGGCTATTAATACCAGGGTTATTATAACAGGAAACTGACAACTGTAAAAGTGGTACTGCCCCTTAAACATCAATAAAAAATCTGTTTTAAGATATCCCTTCCAATTAAGCGACTGACCAAGAAAATAAGTGCTTCGTTGAGAAGTAAAAACATTACCAAACTGCAACAGGAATAAACGGTATTCAGATATTACACTTAATCCCAAAAGCAGGAAACACGCAGCAACAGCAGGTACGCTCCACTTTTTAGTATATAAGTAGTAAACAAACATCCCCAGAAAAATGGTAGGCAGCAAAAACAAATTACTAAAAACAAAATCACTTGCACTAAAAGAGAAAAGGATAATAACCACCCAATTGTAAATGATTTTTCTGCCGTTGATCAAATTCAATATTGCCCAAAACACGAAAGGCTGCCCTGCAATGCTAAATTCACCCATTGGCCAAAATGGCAATAAGCCAAAGGCTAAAGCAATAAAGGCCGAATGATAGGGATAAGAGCCTTTAAAAACATGGTCTGTAATCAAGCACTTCATACCCCAAAACGCTACTAAGTGCTGTAATACCACTAATACGCAGTAGGCAGCTAATGGTGAACAAATAAGGTTGATCAAGGTATAGAAATCAAGTTCGGACGGCATGCAACCGCGTGGTATACCATTGAAAAGGTTCGGAAAAACAACATTGTTATTAGCGAAAGTCAACCCGCTTCCGGTTATCATTTTATACCACCCCACACCCGAATCAAGATTATCGTGTAACATGAAATGGGCATGCCCCGGAAAAATAATATAGGGAGAGAGATAAATGAATAAAAGGCAAAGGGCAATTAAATCAGGAATTCTTTTACCCCATTTATCCATAAACACCCTTAAAACCCGATTTGTTGAAGTTAATTTTTTACACGTGGTTTCAAAGCCAAAAATAAATCATAAGCGCCTCACTTTTACCCAGATTAGCAAATTCTAATTCTTACCAAATATCAACTCCTAAGTCCCTAAAAATTAATTAAAAACTAATAATTGATTTTTATACCTTTGCCTACCTTAAAACTTAGTGTTATGGAATCGACCCTGACCCAACCCAAAAGCCGCGAATTAGAGGTATCAGCTATGGCTGAGAACCTAATTGGATCGGAGATATTAAAAATAGCCGGAGAAGTAAATGAAAAGATACGCAAGGGCGAAAAAGTGTACAACTTTACCGTTGGCGACTTTAACCCGGAAATATTCCCATTACCTAATGAGCTTAAGGCAGAAATTGTAGCGGCCTACAATAACAATCAGTCAAACTATCCACCGGCTGATGGTGTATTAACACTACGCCAATCGGTAGCTAAATATTTAAGCGCAACTATTGGTTTAGATTATAACCCACAATCTGAAATACTGATCGCAGGTGGATCAAGGCCTATTATTTATGCTGCATACCGCGCCATACTTAACCCGGGCGAATATGTAATTTACCCTGTACCGTCGTGGAACAACAACCACTATGTACATCTTACCGGTGCAAAAGCTATCGAAGTTGCTGCTACACCCGAGAATAATTTTATGCCAACAGCAGCCGACATTAAGCCGCATATTGGCAAGGCTACATTAATTGCATTGTGTTCACCACAAAACCCTACCGGCACCGTATTTACTAAAGAAGGGCTGACAGATATTTGCAACTTAGTTTTGGAAGAGAACAAACGCCGTGGCGAAAAACAGAAACCTGTATATGTATTATATGATCAGGTTTACTGGCAACTTACCTTTGGCGATACCAAGCATTACAACCCGGTTACACTTTGTCCTGAAATGCGCGACTACACCATTTTTGTAGATGGCATTTCAAAGGCATTTGCTGCTACCGGTGTACGTGTTGGCTGGGCTATGGGGCACAAAAAGATCATTGACAAAATGAAATCTATCATTGGCCACGTTGGCGCCTGGGCCCCTAAAGCCGAGCAGGTTGCTGTTGCCAAATATTTGGATAATACTGCTGCTGTAAATTCGTTTATGGCGCACTTCCGTCAAGAATTGATAGAACGCCTGGATGGTTTCTATAAAGGCTTTCAACAATTAAAGAAAGATGGCTTTAAGGTAGATGCTATTGTTCCGAAGGGAGCTATATATTTAACCGTACAATTTAACCTTACCGGCATGAAGACACCGGATGGCAAGGTTATAAGCAAAGGCGAAGATGTGATGCAATATATACTTAACGAGGCTTCAGTTGCGCTGGTACCTTTTTATGCATTTGGCGCAGCAACCGATTCTACCTGGTTCCGTTTATCAGTCGGCACAGCCGAAACCAAAGGCATTAGTGATGTATTTACCCGTTTAAAAGCCGCCCTCGAAAAGCTTAAAGCCTAGTATGAACAAACACCATTACTGTATTATAATGGCTGGCGGCGTTGGTAGCCGCTTTTGGCCTATGAGTAAAACCAAGCACCCAAAGCAGTTTATTGATGTATTGGGTATTGGCAGAACACTTATACAACAAACATTCGACAGGTTTAAACTACTTTGTTTACCTGAAAATATTTATGTAGTTACGCACGAATCGTATAAAAAACTGGTGCAGGAACAATTACCTGAGATTCCTGCCGAGAATATTATTTGCGAACCTGCCCGAAAAAATACTGCACCTTGTGTAGCTTATACTTCTTACAAAATACAGGTAAAAGATCCTAAAGCCCTTGTAGTAGTTGCTCCTTCAGATCATTTGATTTTAAAGGAAAAGACTTTTGTAAAAGCTATTGGTTCGTGTTACGAAAAAGCAGCAGCTGAAGATTGTTTACTCACCATTGGCATACGCCCACTCCGCCCCGATACAGGTTATGGCTATATACAGTTTAAAGAATTAGATGTTAAAGGAAAAGATACGCGCATAAAGAAGGTTAAAACCTTTACCGAAAAGCCTGACCACGAAATGGCTGTATCGTTCATACAAAGCGGCGACTTCTTGTGGAACTCCGGCATATTTGTTTGGAGCGTAACCAGCATTGTAAAGGCTATGGAAAAATACCTACCTGAAGTAGCCGACTTGTTTAGAGAAGGAAAGAATATTTACAACACCGCTGAAGAAAAGAAATACATTGATAAAGTATATGCACAATGCAAAAGCATATCTATTGACTATGGTGTAATGGAAAAGGCCAACAACGTATACGTACGCAGTTCGGCTATTGGATGGTCAGATCTGGGTACGTGGGGTTCGTTATACCAGCATATACCTAAGGATAAAGACAAGAATGCTGTTGTAGGCAAGAATGTTTTGCTCTTTCAATCGAAAGGCTGCATTGTGCACGTGCCTGCCAATAAGCTTGCTGTTATAGAGGGCCTCGAGGATTACATAGTAGTTGAATCTGGCGATACCTTACTGATTTGCAAAAAGCAGGACGAACAACAGATACGTAACTTTGTAAATGAAGTTAAAGCCCGCAAAGGAGAGAAGTACGTTTAAAAGATACTCTCGTATTCTCCGGTTGTCCTTTCAACAATAGCGGCCTCAGTAATTTTAATTTCAGGCAAATAGTGGATCTTTGCTTTCAGCGAATTTGCAATTAAACAGTTAGTTTCTGATTTTTGCAATACTTTCTCTGCTTTCTGTTCCAAAGCCTTATCCATAATGGTAACAATAGGCACTAGTGTAATTTCACTGATCATATACTTGCCATCAACTATTTCTAATTTACCAATAGCTTTCGACTCAAATGCCAGAAAATCGAGCTTTGAACTTTCAGCAACCGACAAGAAGGTTGTCATAAGGCAACTGTTAACTGCTGCCACCAACAAATGTTCCGGCGACCAAACACCTTCCACCCCCTTTGGAAATTCAGGCGGTGTTGCCACTTCAATCTCTTGTTTTAATATAGGAGAACTCAATATCCCTCTGCGATCCATCTCCCATTTCAGGTCGACTTTATAATAATGTTCTGCTTTCATAATAATTGAATTTAATTACTGAATTTATTTAAATCTAACCACGAACCTCCGTTGTATACTTTCGTATATCCTTCTTTTTCAAGAATCCTTTTTGCAGTACTGCTTCTCATTCCTGAAGCACAGCAAGTAATAATAACTTCATCTTTATTCTTGATTTTGGTAAGCACTTCTTCAAATTCTTCAAGCGGAATATTAACTGCACCGTTAAAATGCCCTGATGCATATTCGTTCCGTGAACGCACGTCTAAAACAATAGCGCCTTCATTTATTAATTGTCCGAAACTTACTTCATTACCTAAACCAATCATATTTTTAAGCTTGTTTATCATAATTTTAGTTTTAATTTATTGCCTTGCTTTTTTTACTTTTTGTGTTAATGCCAAACAACATATATAGCGGACATGAACTGATAAAGCTGGTAACTATAAATATACCGGCAATTACCAATAAAACAATGGCGGCTGTGCCACCAATTTGTTTAGTGTAGTAAAGTGCTATAATGGCTACTGCTACCAATATCCGAACCGCCTTGTCGAATGAACCCATATTCTTTTTCATATGCCTTAGTTTTAAAGCAAATATTGGCCATTATACCAACAAATACTATGATACAATCCATGCTTATGGTCTGATTGTTATCATATTAGCATGAAAAAGAAGCTATCTTAATGATAGTAGAGATCGTCGGTTTTTAACCTCAGGTAACGGCGCATAGCAAAAAATGTGCTAAAAGCCGAAATGAAAACACCTAGCGATAGAAGTAAACCACCTAATATTAAATAGGTGTTCAGGTCATGCAGTCTCATAAGGTCGAAATCAGCCATTTCTGTTTGGGCCATACGCAATGTTGCCAATATCATACAAATAGAAATTAGTGAGGCATATACCCCATGTAATACACTGCGCCACAAAAAAGGACGGCGTATAAAGCTTTGTGTAGCCCCTACTAATTGCATAGTTTTAATAAGGAACCGTTTAGAATATATAGTTAGCCTGATGGTATTATTAATAAGCGCCAGGGCAACTACCAATAGCAATAATCCAAACCCAGCCATAATCAATGTAATCTTCTTCAGGTTGCGGTTCATAGAATCTATAAACGAGCTCTGGTATATTACTTCCTTTACTTCTGCATGAGCAGCAAATTGTTTTTCGATCCATTTAAGGCTATCGCTGTTTATATAGTCAGCCTTTAAGTGAACGTTAATAGACGCCGGCAAAGGGTTATACCCTAATAACTGTTGTGGATCGTCCTTCGTATTCACGCTTAGTAACTGTTTCATGGCAGAATCTTTGCTTATATAAGCAGTACTTCTTACGTAAGGTGAAACATCCAGCGATTTTTGAAGCTTGGCAATATCAGCTTCTTTCACATCTTTATTCAAAAACAGCATCACATTAGCCTGTTCCTTTACCGAACGGCTGATCTTTTGCCAGTCGATGATCAACAAGGATAACAATCCAAGTATAAACAGCACCAGCGATATACTAACCACTGTAGTGATAGATGCCGAACGAAGCCTGTTTACAAAAGGATTGGGTGCCATTATCGTTTAATTACAGAGCTAAATTACATATTAAGGGCACCCTTATATAGCCACCTTAGTAGATGATATTAACAAGGAAGTGCGGATAAAGGGCAAAGCTTTATTTACTTAGCAATTCCGTTTCAGGCAGATTTCCTTGCAAATATTGATGCAATTGGATACATGCTATTTGCGCGAATTCAGCAAACACCTCTTCTACAGTCCAGCCAATATGTGGGGTGAGTATTACATTATCCAGCTTCCGCAAGGGAGAATCGGCCGCAAGCGGCTCATGCGTATAAACATCGAGCCCGGCGCTTGCAATCGGACCATTTTTAAGTGCATTTATCAATGCATCTTCATTTACTATAGCTCCGCGCGATGTATTAATTAAAACTGAGCCTTGCTTCATCATCTGCAATTTTTCTGCATTTATTAACCCGGTCGATTCAGGAGATAAACGCAGATGGATACTTACCACATCACTCGTGCTAAGTAGTTTTTCTAAAGGTAAACGAGGAATATCATTATTAATAGCTTGACTGCCCGGCCTAGCCCATGCAACCACCTCCATATTAAAGGCTGTCTTGGCAATATGTGCCACACGGGTGCCATGTCTGCCAATACCCAATATACCAAGCCTGCGGCCATTTAAAGTACGCCCTGTAACTAAAGGCCATTCACCTTTATGCATAGCTTGCAATGCCATAGGCACCTTGTGCATTAAGCCCAGCATCATAGCAAAAACAAGTTCAGGCACAGCTATTAAAGGGGCTTTCACCCTTCTGCCTAAGGCTATAATTACATTATGCTCCTGTGCTGATTTTTGATCTATATGGTAAGCATGCCCGCCAGTTTGTAATATCAGTTTTAACTTGGGCAACCGGCTAAATGCTTCCTTTGTTAAGGCAGTCCGTTCACGTAAAGCCATTAAAAAGGTAACATCAGCCAGTTCAGCATCGGTAGCCGAAGCTATTGGTTTTGATAAGAATCTAATCTCTACTTTACCTTCTAATTCTTTCCAACAAGGGTTAGCGGCAATATTGCCTTCCCAATCATCTAATACCAGTAAAATGGGTTTCATTTTTCAAAGATAAAAGAATCGGCAAAATCTGTAACTTCGCATTTAGGTAAAACCCGTCTAAATGAGTTGGTATCATAAAATACTTTCAAAAAAGAATGAGCCTGACAGCAGTAGGGATTTAAAACGCGGTGAGATTAAATCCATTCTGATAGAGGCATTTTCTAAAGAAATTCCTGATTTCAAGTTCTCGTTATATAAAAACGGCCATTACTATTTTGAAAGAATCAGAAAGCACAAGAATTACAGCTTATATGAAACTTTCCATATTTGCTTTGGGCTTCAAGATAAAAATTTTAGTTGCTCTGTTTCTTCAAGCTTTAATCCTATATATCGTTATGTTAGCGCATACAGTAACGGTTTATTAGTTCAGCATATTGATCTAATAGTCTTAAAAAAAGGAACCGGCATTATTCCAATTGAAGAAGCGTATTATTTTCACAATGGCAAATTAAATATGACTACTAAGGTTGTTGACCAAATAGCTCAAGATTTTAAGAAAGTCGGCTTAAAATTCCTAAGCAATAGATTCGATTCACTAAATAACAACAGAACACTAGATTTTGGATTTGATTATATTAAAGAATTATCCATTGATAAACTAACTTTGAAATTATCACTCGAAAAGTCTCGTAACGATGCTAATTGGCTTTTGTCAGAAATAAAACACGATACCTTTTTAGACTTAAAGAATAGATTATTGGAAATTCCAAATCAGAACTCTGAATCTATAAGCAAAATACCCGGATTTGCTTATTCACTTCTTGAGTACTATTGGGACCAAGATTAATCTTTGAAATTGCCATTACATATTACCTTGTAACCACCAATATTTTACCATCAAAGCAGGGATGATTTCAATCACCCACCAACTCTACTCTTCTTCCCGAATTATTCATAGATTTGTGATATAAATTTAAGCTATGCCTATATATCACGAACTGGGTAAAATACCTCATAAGAGGCATACCGTTTTTAAGAAACCCGACGGCAAGTATTATTATGAAGAACTCTTCGGAACAGAAGGTTTTCATGGTATGTCTTCGTTGTTATATCACATTAACAGGCCTACACAGGTAAAGAGTATTGGTAAAGCAGTTGATGTATCGCCTAAAATAGCGGTAGAGAAGAATATCAGGGCTATGCTTTTAAAAGGCTTTGATGTAAAACCTACTGATGATTTTTTAAAGAGCCGCACTGTACTATTAGCCAATAGTGATGTGCACCTTGGCTTGGCTGCTCCGCGTAAATCAATGACCGATTATTTTTATAAGAATGCTGATGCCGACGAAATGATTTTCGTTCATAAGGGCAAAGGCGTGCTTCACACTTTTCTTGGTCAACTGCCCTTTGATTATGGAGATTATCTGGTTATTCCACGTGGTATGATTTACCAAATTGAATTTAAGAGCACTGACAACCGTTTGTTATTCTTAGAATCGTTTGCACCGATCTATACTCCTAAGCGTTACCGTAACGAGTTTGGTCAATTGCTTGAACATTCACCTTTCTGCGAGCGCGATATACGTCGCCCTATTAAGCTTGAAACGATTGACAAAAAAGGCGATTTTACTATTAAAACAAAAAAACAAGGCATACTGCACGACATAGTATATGCATACCATCCCTTTGATGTAATTGGTTGGGATGGTTATAACTATCCTTACGCCTTTTCTATACACGATTTTGAGCCTATTACAGGCCGTGTGCACCAGCCACCTCCTGTACATCAAACATTTGAAACCGGCACATTTGTAGTCTGCTCATTCTGCCCGCGTTTATACGATTATCATCCTCATTCAGTACCTGCGCCTTATAATCACAGCAATATAGATTCTGATGAAGTGTTGTATTATGTAGATGGGGATTTTATGAGCCGTAACGATATTAAACAAGGCCACATAACATTACATCCTAAGGGCATCCCTCACGGACCGGCACCAGGTGCTATGGAACGAAGCATTGGCAAAAAAGAAACACAGGAACTTGCCGTGATGGTAGATACATTCCGCCCGCTTATGGTTACGGAAGCTGCCATGAAAATTGACGACGGCAAATATTATAAATCGTGGACGGAATAAATCAATTAAGAATTACGAATTAAAAATTAAAAATTATGTCAAAGGAAGTTAAAAATGTTGAGTACGGATTAGAAAAAATATTTGAAGGCGCGAAAGACTTTTTGCCTTTATTAGGTACTGATTATGTAGAGTTTTATGTAGGCAATGCAAAGCAATCTGCACACTATTATAAAACAGCATTCGGGTTTCAATCGCTTGCGTATGCAGGCTTAGAAACAGGTTTAAAAGATCGTGTATCGTACGTATTGAAACAAGATAAGATCAGAATAGTTTTAACTACTGCATTAAAAAGCAGTTCACCAATTGGTGAGCATGTAAAAAAACATGGCGATGGTGTAAAGGTAATTGCGCTTTGGGTAGAAGATGCACGCAAATCGTTTGAAGAAACTACTAAGCGTGGTGCAAAACCATTTATGGAACCTACTGTTGAAAAAGATGAGTTTGGCGAAGTGGTACGTTCTGGCATTTACACATATGGCGAAACAGTGCACATGTTTGTAGAGCGTAAAAACTATAAAGGAACATTTTTACCTGGCTTTAAAGAATGGAAGAGTGACTACAACCCAACTCCGGTTGGTTTGAAATTTATCGACCATATGGTTGGTAATGTGGGCTGGGGCGAAATGAACGCAACTGTAAAGTGGTATGAAGAAGTAATGGGCTTTGTAAATTTTTTAAGTTTCGATGATAAGCAAATTACTACTGAATATTCAGCATTAATGAGTAAGGTAATGAGTAACGGTAATGGACGTATCAAGTTCCCGATTAACGAACCGGCTGAGGGCAAAAAAAAATCACAAATCGAAGAATACATCGATTTTTACGAAAGCCAGGGCGTACAGCATCTTGCCTTAGCAACCGATGATATTATTAAAACGGTTAATGAATTAAAAGCACGTGGGGTTGAGTTTTTGCCTCCTCCTCCGCAAGCCTACTATGATGAAATACCTAAGCGCTTAGGCACTCATAGAGATATGATGAAAGAAGATATTAAAGAACTTCAAAAACTTTCTATCCTGGTAGATGCTGACGAAGAAGGGTATTTATTACAAATATTTACCAAGCCGGTTGAAGACCGCCCTACCCTGTTCTATGAAATTATTCAGCGTATGGGTGCTAAAGGATTTGGAGCAGGTAATTTTAAAGCCTTGTTCGAATCAATAGAAAGAGAGCAAGCTAAGAGAGGTACACTCTAAAAGCAAATATCGAACACTGAATGTTGAATAATGAATTTCGACATTCGGTGTTCATTATTCGATATTCATTATTTGTCTTTACTAGGCTGCATTCTTTTCTACATACTTTAACAAAAACCTTTTGGCAATAGGTAGCAAGGTTTCTTCAAGCGGAACTAACCAATTACTTTCAATAGCGTAAGTAGCAGGGTTAGGCATTTCCTGTTTTTCTTTAAGTAGTTCCAACTTTATGTATTGGTATGATACGCCCATGTCCATCTCCCTGGTCTTTACAAACTGGGTATGTATGCCCCGGTATTTAGCTTCCGGTTCTTCAAACAGGGCAATGTCGTATTCGTAAACGGTGGTGTCAGCATTCTTGCCATCGCGTATAAAAATGTAGCCTTCCTTAGCATGTAGCGGCACTACCCCAACCGGGAATATGTTCAACTGCGATTCGATAGCCTCATATATTTTCCGCCCCTCGCTCAGGTATTTCTGAAAACGAGGAATAGAAAAATCAACAATGCTTTCCAACTGCTTCATTATCTCAGTATCTTCTATCATGTTTTGGTAAATAATGCGCATATTTTCCGCATCAATGCCTTCTGCACTTTGCGGAAAGTTCTTGAACATTTCTTCCTTCTTTTCCTTTAGCGATACCAACTGACGGTAGTGCGTAACCAGTTCTCTTAAAGAAGGGTAAAGCTTTTGCACCTCAAAATCTTTATCTACATCCTGCAAAAAAGCCAGCAAAATGTACTTCTTGTATTCAAAGTCAATATACTTCTCGGTAAGCCAGTTGGTGTTCAGTATAGCCATATTTAGTTGCGTTAATAGGTTATTAAACGGTAAAATAAGCCCCTTGTTACAAGTTTACCCATTTAAAACCCCTTATTTACATAGTCTTGTACCTATTTTTCGACAATTTATTGTTCAAATGGGCCTATTTTTAATTAAAAAGCACCTATTCCGTTACTTTTTAGAGATTCCTCACTCCGTTCGGAATGACAGGTCTTCTAACCTCTCCAACAACAAAATATGTTATGCCGAGCCGCCTAAGCGGAGAGGCATCTCATTTATCTATCCAAACCAATAAACACCACACTTTTCATCGTAATTTTTAATTCGTAATTTTTAATTGACGGTTTGAGGATTCTTTTATCTTTGCAACCCTCAATCAAACATATATGAGCATTTTAGAAACTATCCGTCGCAGACTTAATGTATTTATAGTAGTTATAATAGGCGGCGCCTTGCTTGTTTTCATTTTAGAAGACGCATTAACCTCCGGTAAATTTTTCTTTGGCGGCGACGAGAATGTTGTTGCAAGTGCAGGTGGCCAAAAGCTGCAATACAAGGACCTGAATAACAAGATTGAAGAAGTGGAAGCCATTCAGAAAATGACCAGGCAAACCAATACCCTCGATAACGAAACCACAACCCAAATACAACAATCGGTTTACCAGGAAATGGCATCCGACTTAATTGTTGGGCCACAACTTAAAAAATTAGGCTTAAGCATTACCGATGATGAATTGACTGACCTTATGCTTGGCGAACATTTAGCGCCTGAAGTTATACGCCACTACTTAACTGACCCACGTACCGGCAGGCTTTACGACCAGGTTGTTGACCCACGCACAGGCGGTGTGAACAGAGCTGTATGGGTGAACTTTGTTAAGAATATGAAGGATGAGCAAGAGTATGACTACAGACTTACTGAAGAAGAAGTTAAGGTAAATACCCTGCAACAAAAATATATAGCGCTTGTTAAAAGTGGTATGTTCTATACCGATGCTCAGGCTAAGGAAGAAATGACCGAACAGAACAAGTATTACAATATTAGCTACGTATTAAAGAGATATAGCACCGTACCTGATAATACCATAACGGTTGCTGACCAGGATATACAGAACTATTACAACGGACACCTGTATGAGTATAACCAGGCAGAAGAAACCCGTAAGATAGACTACGTTGGCTTTTTAGCTACCCCTACCGAGAAGGATATGGCTGACCTAGAAAACCAAGCGGATACCATTGCACGTACTATTAAAACATTAAAACCTTCTGAAGATTCTGCATACATTACTGCTGAATCTGATGATCACTTACTAGACCCTAACTATCACAAGAAAGGCACCATGTCTCCAACCATTGATTCAGTTATGGATCATGCGGAAGTTGGATATGTTTATGGTCCTTACCATGAGATGAACAAGATTAAAGTTGCTAAGCTTTTAGATGTAGCTAACCTTTCTGACTCAGTAAAGGTGAGCCATATACTTATTGCTCCTGCAGATCCTGCAAAAGAAGCAACCTGGGCTGATGCTAAAAAAAGAGCAGACAGTATTAAAGGAATTGTAACAAGAGAAAACTTTGCTGATATGGCTAAGAAATTCTCTATGGACCCAGGCTCTAAAGACAAGGGTGGAGATGTGGGATGGTTTAAACAAGATGCCCAAATGGTTCCTGAGTTTGTACATGCCGGTTTCTTTAATAACAAAGGAGATATTGTAGTTGTAAAGAGCCAGTTTGGTTACCATATTATATATGTAGTTGACCAGAGCGAAAAATTCAAATTTATGCACGTGGGTTATGTTGTTAAAAACATTGCGCCAAGTGTAGAAACACTGAACGGAGTATTCTCACAAGCTAGTTCGTTTGCCGGTAAAAACAGCACATCTGATGCATTTGAAGCTGCTGCCGACAAAATGAACAAGCGTGTAGCTGATGTTAAAGAAAATGATGCATCAGTTTCGGGCCTTACTTCAGCTAAAGATCTTGTACGTTGGACATACACAGCCAAGGTTGGCGACATGTCTTCGGTATTTGATGTAGGTAATTTCCGTTACGTAGTAGCTCATTTAGTTCAAATAACTCCTAAGGGAACTTCTCCGCTTGATGTTGTTAAAGATCAGGTTAGAGAAAAAGCTATGCAACAAAAGAAAGCCGAAAAACTTATTGCCGATATGAAAGCTGCTATGCCAGGTGCAACCAATGTTGCAGCATTGGGCCAAAAGCTTAACACACCTGCAGCTACCCAACAACGCCTTTCGTTCAGTATGTATAGCATACCGGGCCTAGGTAAAGAAGATGCTTTATTAGGTACTATGACTGCATTGAAACCAAATACACTTTCGCAACCAATACAAGGTGAACTTGGTGTATATGTAATACAAGTAGATTCGTCTTACACCAATGGTGCAGGCGACTTTAGAATGGTGCAACAACAACAAATGCAGGCTATGCAAAACAGGGCACAATACGATTTGTATGATGCTTTGCAAAAGAAGTCGGGCTATGTTAGCCATTACGGAAGGTTCTACTAGGAACTTAACTGCTGAATTTTAAATAGGAGTGTTGAATGAAAAGACTACACTCCCTTGTTAAAACTGCATAAAAAAGTGTATCTTAGATTTTCGTTTTATTGCCCGAATGAGCAGGATCGTTTTTTCCATATCATTCAACATTTAAAATTTCAATATTAAATATTAGTCTTATTATGCATTATAACACATCACGTTCAAAGCTTATTATACCCGAGTACGGAAGAAACGTTCAGCAAATGGCATTACATATTGTTGATATTGCCGACCGTAAAGAAAGGAACAAAGCGGCACAAACCGTTATTCAAACCATGACCCAGGTACACCCTTATGCAAAGGATAGCGAAGAGCTCCGCCGTAAGCTATGGGATCACTTATACATTATTACCGACTACAAATTAGATGTTGATGGCCCCTACCCTAAGCCGTCACCCGAATTGTTAGAATCGAAGCCTAAAACCATGGGTTACCCTTCATCTAAAATAAGGTTTAAGCACTACGGTAAAATAGCTGAAGGCCTTATTAAAAAAGCAAAGGAATATACTGATGGGCCTGAAAGAGATGCATTGGTAGAATCTATTGCCGGGCTTATGAAGAAATCGTATATGACCTGGAACCAAAGCTCGATAAACGACAATATAATTATTAACGATATTGGTGAATTATCTGGTGGAAAACTTACCCTAAAGGACACCACAAAGCTAAGTGCTATACAAGTATCTTTGGCTCCGAAACCGCTCAACAATTTTTCGAGGAACAACAAGAACAAGAAAAAAGGAAACAAAAAAAAGAAATACAGAAATGGGGGCTTTTGAGATAACTGGCGGAAAACGCCTAGGCGGGGAATTGATTCCACAAGGTGCTAAAAACGAAGCACTGCAAATTGTCTCCGCAACTCTCTTAACTGCCGACAAGGTAGTTGTCCACAATGTTCCCGATATACTTGACGTTAATAACCTGATAAGCCTTCTCAAAGACCTGGGCGTAAAGGTTGAAAAACTTTCTACCGAAAGTTATTCCTTCCAGGCCGATAATATAGATCTTAAGGTTTTAGCATCTCCCGATTTTCAAAAAAAGAGTTCGAGCTTACGTGGTTCCATTATGATGGTAGGCCCCTTGCTTGCGCGCTATGGCAAGGCATATATTGCTCGCCCGGGGGGAGATAAAATTGGCCGCCGCCGTTTAGATACGCACTTTATTGGCTTTGAAAGACTGGGTGCTAAATTCGGTTACGAAGAAGAAACCAACTTGTATAAAGTACACGCCGAAAAGAAATTAAAGGGCTGCTATATGCTGCTTGATGAAGCATCGGTAACAGGTACTGCCAACATTATTATGGCTGCTATGTTTGCCGAAGGCACCACAACAATATATAACGCTGCCTGCGAGCCATACATACAACAACTGTGCCGTATGCTTAACAGCATGGGTGCAAAAATTACCGGTGTAGGTTCTAACTTATTGAATATTGAAGGTGTTGCCTCACTAAAGGGTTGCACACACACCATATTACCCGATATGATTGAAATTGGCAGCTTTATTGGACTTGCTGCTATGACTAAATCAGAAATAACGATCAAGAATGTCGGCTACGAACACCTAGGAGTAATTCCATCTGTGTTTCAACGCCTGGGCATTCAAATGGAAAAACGGGGTGATGATATTTACGTGCCCTCACAAGAGCATTATGAGATAGATACCTTTATGGATGGTTCAATATTAACCATTGCCGATGCTATTTGGCCGGGGTTAACGCCTGACTTATTAAGCGTAATATTGGTTGTAGCTACACAAGCCAAAGGAAGTGTACTCATTCACCAAAAGATGTTTGAGAGCCGTCTGTTCTTTGTCGATAAACTGATTGACATGGGCGCACAAATTATACTTTGCGATCCTCACCGTGCAACAGTAATAGGTATGAACCATGAGCATTCGTTAAAAGGTATATCTATGACATCGCCCGATATACGTGCCGGTGTAGCCCTGCTTATTGCCGCATTATCCGCTCAGGGCAAAAGCACCATACATAATATTGAACAGATAGACCGTGGTTACCAGAATATTGAGCAACGTTTGCGTAGTATTGGTGCCGAAATTGTAAGAAAATAGCTATATTTGTTATATATAAATCAGACTATGAAACGTTTCAATATAATATTAGCCCTTGCAGCAGTAGCCTTTGCAATTGTTGCATTTACAACTAAAAACACTGAACAAGCACAACCTAAGGGTAATGCTGTAGGCTTAGAAATTGGCAACCTTGCCCCTGACCTTAAGCTTAGCGACCCTAATGGCAAAGTAATTGATCTTTATTCATTACGTGGCAGTGTGGTGCTGGTAGATTTCTGGGCATCGTGGTGCGGCCCTTGCCGTGGCGAAAACCCTAATGTAGTTGCTACTTACAACAAATACCATAGTGCTAAATTTAAAGCCGCTAAGGGTTTTAAAATTTACAGTGTATCGTTAGATAGGGACCATGACCCTTGGATTGGTGCTATTAAGCATGACGGACTTATTTGGCCTGATCATGTTAGCGATTTAAAGGGATGGCAGTCATCTGCTGCTGCTGCGTATGGTGTAAGCTCCATACCTACTAACTTTTTGCTTAATGCCGATGGCGTTATTATAGCTAAGGGTTTACGTGGCGAAGACCTCGCTAACGAGCTTGAGAAGCTTACTACTAAGTAATTTAATCTCTTTCTTTTTTCTTTGGGCGTTCCCCTCGTTCCTCGGGTCGGGCTATACGCTTCAAGTCCTCGCTACGCTCCCGGCTTTCCGCTACTATCCCTAACGCAAACTACCGTTGCACAAAAGTCTCGGCACGTAAGGTGAAGAGTTTAGACGACAGGATACGACACATAGATGCAAAGGATTATTCGTAACTTGCTCATATTATAATGAACTCATGCAGGCTTCACCGGTGTGCTAAATCCACGCAAATATTATGTTAGTATGGAGATTGCTTCGTTCCTCCCAATAACGAACTACTTTTCGATTCGTAATCCGTAATTTTTAATTCGTAATTGAAGGGCTACGCAGTAAGAACCCCACGCGAGATAACGATCTTCTGTACCTCGGTAGTACCCTCGTAAATCTGGGTGATCTTAGCATCGCGCATTAAACGCTCAACGTGATACTCCTTTACATAACCGTAACCACCATGTATTTGAACAGCCTCGGTAGTAGTATCCATAGCCACCTTCGATGCGAATACCTTAGCCATTGCTCCGGCTTGGGTATAATCAAGGTGTTGGTCTTTTAACCACGCTGCTTTTAAGCAAAGCAAACGAGCTGCATCAATTTGAGTTGCCATATCGGCGAGCTTAAACTGAATTGCCTGGTGTTGGCTAATAGGCACACCAAATGCTTTTCTTTCCTTTGAGTATGCAAGCGCTAATTCATAAGCGCCCGAAGCAATACCCAAGGCTTGTGATGCAATGCCGATACGTCCGCCCGAAAGGGTTTTCATAGCGAATTTAAACCCGAATCCATCTTCGCCGATACGGTTTTCTGCAGGCACTTCTACATCAGTAAACATGATGGAGTGTGTATCAGAACCACGTATGCCAAGTTTATTTTCTTTTTTACCAACCACAACACCCTTCGAATTCTTTTCAACTATAAAAGCATTGATGCCTTTATGTTTCTTATCAGGGTAGCTTTGTGCAATTACCAAATACACCGATGCGCTATTGCCATTGGTGATCCAGTTCTTGGTACCGTTTAAAATATATTTATCTCCTTTAGGAATAGCAGTTGTGTGTTGCGATGTAGCATCAGAACCTGCTTCAGGTTCTGACAACAAGAATGCTCCAATAATTTCACCTTTAGCAAGCGGCACAAGGTATTTACGCTTTTGTTCTTCGGTGCCAAAGTTTTCAAGGCCCCAGCAAACTAATGAATTATTTACCGACATACACACCGATACAGATGCATCTATCTTAGAAATTTCTTCCATTGCCAATACATACGATACGGTATCCATACCGCCACCGCCGTATTCGGGACTAACCATCATACCCATAAAACCAAGCTCGCCGAGTTTCTTTATTTCTTCTTTCGGAAATTTCTGCAGCTCATCGCGTTCAATTACACCAGCCTTAAGGGTTTCATTAGCAAAATCGCGAGCAGCTTTTTGTATCATTAAGTGCTCTTCGGTCAGTTGGAAATTCATAGCTATATTGGAATTTATATACCCGCAAATATAGCTTAATTAACAACTAAACAAAGATGCCACAGATACACAAATATTAAAATAATAATCTGTGAATCTGTGGCTATCTTCCCTGAATAAGCCCGCTTTTAAACCGGGTCCTTTCCTTGTATAAGCCTTAATAATACGGCTATAATGGCTATAACAAGTAATATATGTATAAGTCCGCCGGCATGGTAACCAACGAAACCTATAAGCCAAAGTATTACCAGAATAACCGCTATTAAATACAGTAAATTACTCATATTGGTTTTTGTTTTTGGTTTGTAATTATAAAGGTAAAGCCCTATTACTCAACCACACACATACTTTCGGCGAACTTGGTTTTTACATGGGTAAAAACATACTATGGCAAGTTAGCTAAAGCGCGGGAATGGTTCAGCTCTCGCCTTTTTTCAGTATCTTTGCTAGGATACATAATTTATACATTCATTTACATACTTTGACTTTCCAGGACTTTAACTTTGAACCCGAGCTTACAGAAGGATTACTTTCAATGGGTTTTAAACTACCCACCCCCATACAACAACAAGCTATACCCATAATATCAGCTAACCGCGACATTATAGCCTGTGCCCAAACGGGTACCGGTAAAACAGCTGCCTTTTTACTGCCTATTATCAACAAAATAATAAAGGAAAAAACCACCACGGTAGATACCCTTATAATTGTACCTACCCGCGAACTGGCTATACAAATTGATGAAGCCATACAGGGCTTTACCTATTTTGCTTCGGTAAGCGCTTTGGCAATTTATGGTGGCAACGATGGTGCATCATATGAACAGGAGAAGAAAGCATTGATGCACGGTGCCAATATTATTATTGCTACACCCGGCAGGCTCATATCGCATTTAAATATGGGTTATGTAAAGTTCAACCATATTAAGCACCTTGTGCTCGATGAGGCTGACCGCATGCTCGATATGGGCTTTAATGAGGACATTAGCAAGATAATTAGCTTTTTACCCAAGCAAAGACAAAGCCTTTTGTTTTCGGCTACTATGCCAAACAAAATACGCGACCTCGCAAAAAAAATATTACATGAACCTGACCAGATAAACATTGCTCTGTCGAAACCAGCAGTTGGTGTAACCCAAGGTGCTTATGTGGTTTACGATACCCAGAAGATAGGATTACTCCGTAGTATTTTAAAAGAAAAGAAAATTGAAAGCGTTTTAATATTCTCGGGCACCAAAGAAAAGGTGAAAGATATGGAACGCGAATTGCGCAAAGCAGGTATTAATGCTGCTGCCATACACTCGGATTTGGAACAGGAGAAACGCAATGAAGTATTGCGCGAGTATAAGAGTCGAAAGTTAAATGTACTTGTTGCTACCGATATACTCTCTCGTGGTATTGATATAGACTCCATTGGATTGGTTATAAACTACGATGTACCCCGTGATGCGGAAGATTACATACACCGTATTGGAAGAACTGCCAGAGCAGAATCGAAAGGTGAAGCATTGACCTTTATAAACCCTGACGACCAGTATAAATTCAAGAAGATAGAAGACCTTATTGGCAGCGAAGTTCCAAAACTTCCTATTCCTGCAGAATTAGGTGCAGGGCCCGACTACGCACCTGAATCATACAGAAAGAACTTTGGCCATAAGTTTTCAGGAGCTAAAAAGAGAAAGTAAGCTTTTTAATACGTCTGCGCGTCGTTATGGTTCTGGGCCTCGTTGTAAAGATTTTTTTTCATCTCATCAATCAGATCCATCTTGCGCTTGTTGAGTAATATTTTTTCAATATTCTCTTTTTCGAATGATAGTGGAGACAAACTGTTCTTTATCATATAGCCTTTAATACTCACGCAATAAATACTGGCAGTATCTTCAATCTGCACAAAGTGGTTATTATTATTTTGCAAAAACAGATCCTGGTTATAAGTTTGAATAGGTATTTCTTTTAATACATCATCAAACATCAGCCAGGCGTTATCATTCAAAAAAAAGTTTTGTCCGTATTGGTAGCAGTATTTCGAAAGCTTATCGCGATCTTTTGCGTTATCGGACATCATAAGGCTCTTCAGCTTATCAACGCCGGGTGATTTTTTACCCACCTTCACGTAAATGATCTTTACAATATCATTCTTCAGCTGAAAATCCTTCTTGTTATCGTCGTAATACTTTTGAATTTCAGCTTCGCTTACGTTCGTATCAAGCTTTTCCCTTACCAGTTCCTTTTCGTAGGAATAAATAATAAGCGAATTCTTATAGTCCTCTATCTGTTTCGAAAGGTCCATTTCCTGCTGATTGAGGTTATTGGCAGCCTGGTGCAACAATACTTGTTGTTCCATCCAATGCTGAATGAAGTCTTTAACTATCGCAACGCTATCAACTGGTTTAGCTTCTTTAGGAACAAGGCCTTTAATATCGTTGGGATATAAATAAACCTCGTATACCCTTGCAATTGGTTTTTCTTTAGGCTCTTGCTTTTTTTGAATAAGACTGCATGAGGATAAAAGCAACGCAAATATTGCCCATACAAATAAGTTGTTGAATTTACTAACTACACCCACCTGCTTAATAAATCAACTAAATCGAGCAATAAAGCTGCCTTAGGAGTATTTGCCTGCGCCGCATAACCAGCCTGTACTTTATTAATAAGTTGTGTTGCCAGTTGCGGGCTTACTTCTCCGGTTATTTGTTCTATAACGGTAAGGGCTTCCATAGTAACCTCGAAGTCTTCATTAATGGCCACTTCGGTAAAGAATGGCAGAAAGGGAGTACAATCAATATTCGATTCCCAGCAAGCTGCCACAAGTGTCTTTTTATCTCCGGTAGCTTCTACAATAGCACGCATAAGCAATTCTACGGCCTTAGGTTCTTTCTTTAAAAACGCATACACTTCTTGCCTTGATGATTTATAGCGGGTATCGCACAAAAGCTCTACCAACGCTTCTACATGGTCTTTATTGGCCTTCTCTTCATCGGCCTTGCTTATATAAACAGTATTAAAAAACTTCTTATCTATAAGTTTATCAACCAGCAATTCTCTTTTTATAGCCATTTTTTAATTGGTTAGTATCATACAAAGTTACAGATTAATGTAAATACGATTGTAAATAATGGGCAATATCTTCTCGCCATATAAGTACCATTACACCTACAACGGAAACAACTGCTGCAATCATTGATTTCACCGCCATTTTCTCTTTGTATACCAAATATGTAAGTGGCACCAATACTATTGGTATGAGCGATAAAATGGTTTGTGCCGCAGCTACCTTGCATAGTGTGATACTCCACATGGCTAAAACAATAGATAATACCAAACCCCATATTGTAGCCAGGGTTACTTTAGTAATTATTTCTTTACCCTCGCGCACAATTACTATTACATCTTTATGAAGCCTGCCTCTGGCAATAGTAAAAGCATAATAGCCGAGCATGGCTATAAGTATCCGTATCCATGTAGCATGCAACGGCGTTATATGATAAGTAGTATCTAAAAAACCTTTTTTGGCAACTACAATGTGAAAACCCTGGCAAAGCCCTGCCAGTATACCAAATAAAATTCCTTTGTTTATGCTTCCATGTTTCGACTCAGGTGGCCTGTCCTCCCTAGTCCCTGATGTAAGGAACCATATCATTCCGCCAATACTTATAGCCATGCCTATAACACCAATAAGACTCATACCTTCATTCAGCATCAATAAGCCGAATAACAATGTTGCTACCGGTGCAATGGTATTAAATATGCTTGATATACGAACCCCTAGAATTGACATAGCATGAAAGCCAAAATAATCGCCAACAGCTAAACCTAAAATACCCGATAGGCCAATAAAAATATATTGGTTTAATGTGGGGCCTGTAAATAATTCAACAATACTTATTCTATCAATAGCCATACAAAGTATAGTGAGCACAATAAAAGCTACCACCAATCGGTAATGATTCAGTGCTACAGAGCCCCACTTGCGGGCAGCATCCGTAAATGGAAAGTTCGAAAGACTACTAACGAACATAGCCATGAAGGCTAAAAGATATCCGAGTTGAGCATTATTCATTACAAGTGCAAGTTTACATTAAAGAACTGATTTGATAAAATAGCGTTACTTTTATAGCACTTAAAACAGGACTATGAATATTATTATTACCGGAGCTAGTAAAGGAATTGGTTATGAAATGGCAAAGTTGTTTGCACAGAATGTAAACAACAAGGTGGTTATTATAGCACGCAACCGATTAAAGTTGGAACAACTGAAAAGAGAATGCCAGTACCAATACCCGGGAGCTAAAATATACCCGATGGTATTCGACCTTGGTAATGGCGATTTTAAGCATGGCTTGATACCAGAATTACTTTCTTCTATTAGCAGTGTCGACATATTAGTCAATAATGCAGGAATACTAATAAATAAACCTTTCGAAGAATTAACGCGCGAGGATATTGATACCGTTTACCGAACCAATGTGCTTTCTAGCTTCGACCTGATACGTTCTCTACTACCTTATATGGGCAAAGGCCAACAACCTACACATATTGTAAACATAAGCAGTATGGGTGGTTACCAGGGCAGTTCAAAGTTTCCTGGGCTTAGTGCATACAGTTCGAGCAAAGCGGCACTAGCTAACTTAACGGAATGCTTGGCAGAAGAATTTAAAGGGCGTAATATATCGGTTAACTGTCTTTGTATAGGTGCCGTACAAACCGAAATGTTTACTCAGGCATTTCCTGGCGAAAGAGCGAATATGAAACCAATACAAATGGCAAGCTATATAGCTGACTTTGCCTTGAACGGAGCCAGTTTTTATAATGGTAAGGTGTTACCTGTTTCGAATAGTACTCCTTAATACTTACTTCCAGATACGTGCTTCTTCCAGTTTTATCTTCTCGTTAAAAAAGAAGTTGGTGTTCTTTTCAAACGCTTCAGTATAGTCGGAAATGTAGAACCTATGTATTGGCTTCTTAGTTGAAGTATTTAGGAGCTTATCTTTTTTCAGTAAATGGTATACATATTCAGCAACCTCATCACCCGAATCAATCAGTGGAACCTTGCCTTTATAAATCGCTTCTATTTCTTTCTTGATCAATGGATAGTGAGTACAGCCTAATATAAGTGCATCTATCTTCTTAAGCTTCGGACGAGATAAATAGGAATCGATAACAGCATAGCTTATCTTGTTATTAAAGAAACCCTCTTCGATCATCGGCACTAACAATGGTGTTGCAAGTCCATGTACTTCAAGGTTCTTGTTTGCCTCAACAAGCTTCTTAGCGTGTATGCCCGATTTGATGGTGCCTTTTGTGCCAATAACCCCAATACGTTTCAGTTTGGGCTTAGCCATTATTTTAGTAACTACCGGGTCAATAACATTTACCACTAGTGCGCGCTTACCAACAAAGTCCCTGACGGTTTCATAGGCCAAAGCCGATGCCGTATTACAGGCAATAACTATCATCTTGCAATTGCTATCAAGCAAAAATTGCGCAATGCGTATGGAGTAATACTTTATAGAATCGGGTGACTTATCGCCATAAGGCAAATGGGCCGTATCTCCAAAATATATAAGCTTCTCTTTCGGTAAACGTTCACGTATGGCACGCGCAACAGTAAGCCCTCCTATTCCGGAATCGAACAGGCCTATAGGTTGGCTCGCATCTAACTTAACTGATGCCATAGTAAATATGTTAGCTTATTACTTGCCCTTTGGCATAGTAGAAGGTGCAGATGCACTCTTCGGCTTAATACCAAGTCTCTTAGCAACCATTGGATAAAGGTCATCGGTATCTTCAAAGTATATTACAAACCCCTGGCTTGTATCTAATACATACTTGTAACCATTCTCTCTAGCTACTGCGCTAACTGCACTCTTAGCCTTAGCAATTACAGGGCGTTGAATAGAATCGCCAAAGTGTTGTAATGAAACCTGAGCTTGTTGTTGGAAAGACTGAATACGTTGGTTCATGTCGTTAAGCTCTTGTTCTTTGCTCTGCTTTACAATACCGGTATAGCTAGCTTGGTTGCTTTGGTAGTCCTGGTATTTTTGTTGAAATTCCTTTTGGAAATTTTCTAAAGTAACTTCTAGTTGTTGTGCGTATACGCTATATGATTTCTTAGCTGAATCAGATTCAGGCATGCCTTTTAAAAGCGAATCGAGACTAACATGGCCTATCTTTTGGGCGCTTACTGATAAAGAACAAATTACTGCTCCAATTAATAAAGTGATACGTGCTATTTTTTTCATATTGCGGTTTGTTGTTTGCTGTTTTTATTGTTTTGTTTTATTTCCTTCACCGGTGCTGTAGCCCATGTCTTTAAGCACTTCGTCGCTCTTATCATACTTAACATTGCTGTACAACATGGTCATATCGCTCGATTTATCGAATATTACTGCCAGGTTTTCTCTTTCTGCCAGCGATTGTACTGCAGCGTAAATTTTATCCTGTAATGGCTTTACCAGCTCCTGGCGTTTTTTAAACAGATCGCCATTCACACCAAAACGTTGCTTTTGCAGATCTTTTGCTTCTTGCTCTTTCTTTTCAATTTCTGCCTGGCGCTTTTGTTTCATTTCAGCGGTAAGCAATACTTCGTCCGCTTTATAAGCTTTGTATAACTGATCAATTTCAGAATACTTGGCTTCTATTTCCTTTTGCCATTGAATTGACAATTGGTTAAGCTGATCTTGCGCTACTTTATAATCAGGTATTTTTGAAAGTATGTACTGACTGTCGACATAAGCAAACTTCTGTGCGTGGGTAGCCAAAATGCTCCCTGCAAAAATCAGAAGAGTAAAAAGAATCTTTTTCATGGCTTTAAATTGATTTGTTGCCGACTTTAAAACGCCGACGAAATTACTATTTTTTATAATTCACCCAAATTCTGACCAATAGTGAAGACAAATTGGCCACGTTGCATGCCCGGATCGCTTGGTACGTTATCGATCCTCCAGCCGTAGTCAAAACCTAACAAGCCAAACATGGGCAGGAATATACGCACACCCGGACCAACTGCCCTATACACATTGAACGGGTTAAACGCCGTAATACTACTCCATGAATTACCCGCATCGGCAAAGCCCAGGATGTAAACTGTAGCCTGAGGGTTAAGCGATATTGGGTACCGTAACTCTAAAGTATACTTGGCTATAGACACGCCACCTGTTGAAGGAGAAAGTGTTCCATCATCATATCCTCTTAGGGCAATAATTTCACGGCCATCTACTAACGAATAGCCTGTTAAACCACTACCACCCAAATAGAACCTGTTGAATGGACAGAAACCAAGATTTGAGTTATAATCGCCCAAAATACCAAAGCCTACACGTGCATTTAATACCACATTATGGCCTTCGCTACCTTCTTTACCTTTAAAGTTGGTAAGTGATGCAAACCACGAAGCGGTGAACTTATACTTCTGGAATTCCAATAATTTGTATTTCTGTTCAGGCGTTTCATCCTTATAGTCTTCTTGTGCCTTCAATAAAGACCAAGGTGGTGTCCATTCTCCAGACAGCTTAATATCAGAACCCGTTGTTGGGTATATAGGGTTATTACCCTGTGAGTTACGCTCGATTGTAATTTTAGGGCTTATACTGGTAGCATAACCATTACCGAATATAAAGGTAGAAGCGTAGTTATGTACGGTGTAATATTGGTAGTTCAAAGAGAATAATGCAGAGAAATAGTCATCAGGGAACCTAAGTGGCACTCCGTAGCCTACTGATACACCTTTAATATTGATAGATTCCCTACCCGGATCACTTAATGGCAGGCCATTACTTTCAGTTGTAGTGAACATAGTAAAGCTTAATGAGTTTGGTTTATGACCGCCTACCCAAGGCTGTACAAAACTTAAATTAAGCGACTGGTATGGCAATCCGTTTGCCTGGAATCTTAAACTTATCTGCTGTCCGTCACCCGTTGGTATTGGCCTCCAAGCTTCTTTACCACCGGTCAATGCACTCTTTAACGAGAAGTTTTTGAAACTTATACCTGCGGTACCCACAAAACCAAGGCCACCACCCCAACCACCTGATAATTCAACCTGGTCAGATGATTTCTCTGCAACCTGGTAGTTAATATCCACGGTACCATCTACCGGATTAGGTGTAGGTGTAACGTTCATTTTTTCTGGATCGAAATAACCTAACTGCGATAATTCCCGTTGTGTACGTATAACATCCGAACGCCTGAACAGATCGCCAGGCTGGGTACGTATCTGGCGCATAATTATCTTATCGTTGGTCTTGTCGTTACCGGTAACAGTTACGTTGTTCACTATTGCCTGGTTACCTTCATATATGTGCATTTCCATATCAATGGTATCGTTATGCACGTATGTTTCAACCGGAGTTACCTGGAAGAACAAATAACCATTATCCATATATAACGACATGATATCATTACCGTTAGGATTTGAATTCAGGTGCTCGCTTAACATTTCTGAATTATATACATCGCCCTTTTTAATATTAAGGACTGCATTCAGTGTACGAGTTGTATACTTCGAATTACCTATCCACTTAATATTACCGAAGTAGTAACGATGTCCTTCGTTTATCCATATTTCCACATTAATAAGGCCCGGTGCAACGCCATATATACTGTCCTTCACTATCCGGGCATCGCGGTACCCTTTGCTGTTATACTTGGCTACTATCTTTTGCTTGTCATCAGCATAATCATCCGGTATCATTTTCGATGGCTTGAAAATAGAATAGATGAAATTCTTTTTCTTTGTTTCTTTCATCGACCTTCTCAACTGGCCTGCAGTTAATGCTGAATTACCATGGAAAATAATATCATGTATCTTGATCCGTGGGCCACGTTTTACATCAATAAAAAGTATTACCGAATTGGTTAAACTCGAATCGGCGTTTTCCTTTATATCTACCGAAACATCTGAATACCCTTTATCCTTAAACTTCTTTATCACTTGTTGCTTTACATCAGCCAACAAAAAGTCGGTTACAACTTTACCCCTTACTAATTTAATTTCATCTCTCAGGTCATTAGCTTCACCCTTCGATACTCCACGGAATGTGAACTTCGATAACCTTGGGCGTTCAACAACTGTTATACCTAAATATACTTTGTCGCCTTCAATTTTGGTAACGTACACCTGCACGTCTTCAAACAAACCTTGTTTCCAAATATTCTTAATAGCATCGGTAATTTTCTGGCCCGGTACCTGCATTTTTTCGCCAACTGTTAAGCCAGAAATAAGCAAGAGAACATTCTTATCCATGTGATCGGCACCGGTAACGGTAGGCTGTTCAGCAAGGATATATTCTTTCGGATTATTAGGATCAAACTTGTTGCTATCTGCACTTATTTTAACCTGCGCCGAAGCGCCAAGCGAAACAAGAATAAATATATACAGGAGGAATGCTTTACCGGAAATGTTTTTCATTATTGCATTACGTTGCTTAATTGTTCACTTGTTTTTCCAAAACGCCTTTCTCTCTTTTGATAGTCGGCAATAGCCATTTTAAAGTCATCTTTCCTGAAATCGGGCCATAGTTTTTCAGTAAAGTAAAGTTCTGAATAGGCAATTTGCCACAAAAGAAAGTTGCTGATCCTGTGCTCTCCGCTGGTGCGTATAAGCAGTTCAGGGTCAGGTATGGAGGAAGTGCAGAGATACTGAGTAAAAAGTTCTTCATTAATATCGGCCGGAGCCAGTTTCTTTTTTTCTACCTGGGTTGCCAGTTTCTTTATGGCATCCAGTATTTCCCATTTCGAACTGTAGCTAAGTGCCAGAACAAGAGTCATGCGCTTATTTACCGAGGTCTTTTCAATGGCTTTCATCAACTCATCATAGCATCTTTTAGGCAGGCTTTTTAAATCGCCAATTGCCTGAAGGGCTATCTCATTTTTCATTAGGGTTTTTATCTCTTTATTAATGGTAAAAACCAATAACTCCATTAAGCCTGTAACCTCATCTTTCGGCCTGTTCCAGTTCTCGGTCGAAAAGGCATAAAGGGTAATATATTCTACTCCTAATTCCGCTGCTACTTCAATGGTATCGCGAACAGCTTTAACCCCGTTCTTGTGGCCAAATATCCTCGATTTTCCCTTTTGCTTTGCCCAGCGTCCGTTGCCGTCCATTATAACAGCTACATGCTTGGGAATCCGGGACTTATCTATACCATTTTCTACCATTAAATTTACCTCTAATACTTTATAAGCGTGCAAAGCTACAAAAGCAAACTTAAAAACGACCAAATTATTGTTAAAATTCCCTAAAAGTCGAAATAGCTGTTGTTTATACTGGTGCGGAACCCAATATAGAACATAGTGGTAACGGGACTGTTATACGAAACTGAAGGTTCATTGAAGGTGCGGTGGGTAACACCCAAAACTATGTTCATATTCGTTTTAGGATTCATGAGGTAACTGATGTGTCCATCAATGTAATTTAGGTTGCCTCGTAAGCCTTGCCCGGTTTTAACATTTGTGATGCTTTTTGTGCTCGCTGTATCTGATAGGAAAACGTCACCACCATAATTTGTATTCATTTCATTTCCTCCCATTATGGCATAATCAATTTCGGCGTGAAAGGTGAAGTGTTTGGCAAAGTGGAAATTAATCTGTGCATTCAATTCTTTAAAGTTGGCACCTAAGGGATCTCCTAAGGCCTGGTTATAATTGGTATAGTTTTCGGCATTATTTATGCTTGTATAAGTATATGGCCTTACCTGGTTGTATTCCAACATCAGTTCACCCAGGTGATTGTAAAATTTCAAACCCAACTGGTAACCTGTTTTATCGCTTATTGAGTTTGAAGGCCCTGTGCCATCAACCACCAATTGCCCATATGCCAATATATTACTGTTTACTTTATACTTTATGGTAGAACCTAATAACACGCTGTGGTTGTTATTATCTAGTCCATAACGGGCTGCACTAACCCCTATAATCGGATCGAAGTAGTTTAAGTTGTATGATTGCTTATTGGTAATACTATCTGATGCCTGCCATATAAGGGCTTGAAAAATTCCAAGCTCTAATCTATTGGTAATGTTCCAACTTAAATATTGAATGTTAGCTGCCTTGCGCTGAAATAATCCTTCAGCGGATATCGATAATAGTTCCTGATTTGTATTCATAAACAGACAATACAAATTGGTGTATTGAAACTTACCAAATGTGGTGGTTACTTTAAAATAAGGATAATCAAAACTGTTATCAGATAATAGTAGCGAACGATACCCATCACCTACAAAATTTTTACCCTGTCCTAACTGAAAACTAAAGTGGTTAGATAATGTGTAGGTCATGTATGCTTCCGATACTGAGAAATCGTACCCGTTATCATAAAAGGAATTGCCTATTGTAGAGTTCAAAAGCTTTACCCTACCCTGCCCCGGAACTACTCCATAGGCCTGTACAAAATTATCTACGTAGTAAGGGAAGCTTGCTTGGTCTTCGTAAAATGAAGTTGAAAAGGCAAACTTATCGCCAATGCCCGCCTGTATCATAAAGCCACGGGTGTTCTCATAAAACTTTCTTGCTGAATCTCCTTTATCATCTGATGCCTGGAAATTGAAAAGCGGATCGATAGTGGCCCAGAATTTATGCGCAGTATCGTGAATGATGAATAGATTTTCTCTGTAAAACTTGCGGTAAAACCACGAACGCCTTGGACCGGAATAATTATACCCGCGTATTGAATCGCTGGACACATATTGATTTACCTGCGATGCCAGCAAAGGCTTAAAACCTGTATGAATTGAAGCATCGGGGCTGTTCAATGCCTGATCGTAATACGAGGCGTATTCCTGATTGAGAAAGTAATTTAACTGCTGTGCATGAAGTATTGAGAATGAAAACAGTACAAGTACCGAAAAAAGTATGTGTATTTTTTTTCTCAATTTATTTCTTCTCCGAGTTTCTTTGTGCTTTTAGTGGTTGTCCTATGCAAATACCATTTGCTCCACATCACGGTAAACCATCTTAATACCTTCTTCAAGGCTTATCTTATGTTGCCAACCCAGGTTATGCAGCTTGGTTACATCCATTAGTTTACGCGGTGTGCCATCGGGTTTGGTAGCATCAAATTCTAATTTGCCTTCGTAGCCACTTATCTTCTTTACCAGTAGGGCAAGGTCTTTAATAGTTATATCAGTACCGGTACCAATGTTTACCAGTTCGGCTTCGTTATAGTTTTGCATTAAAAAGTAGCAGGCGTCAGCCAAATCATCTACATGCAAAAACTCACGTAGTGGAGAGCCTGAGCCCCATACCACCACATCTGGTTTGTTTTCAACCTTAGCAGCATGGAACTTACGCAACAGCGCTGGTAACACGTGCGAATTATTCAAATCGTAATTATCATTCGGACCATATAAGTTGGTAGGCATAACCGATATAAAATTGCAACCATATTGCAATCTATATGATTCGCACAACTTAATGCCTGCAATTTTTGCAATGGCATAAGGTTCGTTGGTATATTCTAATGTGCCGGTGAGCAAATAAGATTCCTTAAGTGGTTGCGGTGCCATTTTAGGGTATATACACGATGAACCCAAGAACATCAACTTCTTCACCTTGCTCAAATACGAGGCATGAATAACGTTTGCTTCAATCAGCAGGTTATCGTACAAAAATTCGGCACGATACGTATTGTTGGCTTGTATGCCACCAACTTTTGCCGCCGATAAAAACACATAATCAGGTTTTTCGGCAGCAAAAAAATCAAAAACATCTTGCTGCTTCCGCAGGTCGAGTTCCTTAGAACCGCGGGTAATAATATTGGTATAGCCTAAGGTATTAAGCTTACGGATAATAGCCGAGCCCACCATACCACGGTGTCCTGCTACATATATTTTGGCATTCTTTTCCATTAACAAATACTATTCATTAAAGTTCATCACCTTGTGGCCACCTTCCATCAGGTACTTGTCTTTTTTAAACAACTCCACATCGCTGGCTACCATTTCTTTTACTAAATCTTCAATGGTCAGTTTAGGTTTCCATCCGAATTTCTTAAATGCTTTTGATGCATCGCCCACTAACAGATCAACCTCAGTAGGGCGGAAATACTTGGCATCTATCTCGAGTATAACTTCGCCGGTAGCTTTGTTAATACCCTTTTCATCAACACCTTTGCCTTTCCATTCAAGTTCTATACCCACTTCGCCAAAAGCCATTTCAACAAACTTACGCACTGATATTTTGCGGCCTGTTGCCAAAACGTAATCGTCAGATATATCTTGTTGCATCATCATCCACATACCTTCTACATAGTCTTTAGCGTGGCCCCAGTCCCTTTCAGCATCCAGATTTCCTAAAAACAATTTCTTCTGCAAACCCAATTTAACTTTAGCAGCAGCACGGGTAATTTTACGGGTAACGAATGTTTCGCCACGTATAGGGCTCTCGTGGTTAAATAATATTCCGTTGCAAGCATACATGTTGTAAGCTTCGCGGTAGTTCTTGGTTATCCAATATGCATAAAGCTTAGCAACGCCATAAGGGCTACGTGGGTAAAATGGCGTGGTCTCACGTTGAGGTATCTCTTGCACGTGGCCATATAATTCTGATGTGGAAGCCTGGTAGAATTTGCTCTTGCCTTCCATCTTCAATATGCGGATGGCTTCTAATACACGCAATGTTCCAACAGCATCTGCATTAGCTGTATATTCAGGTGTTTCGAACGACACGCGAACGTGCGATTGTGCAGCAAGGTTATATATTTCGTCAGGTTGTACTTCTTGTACTATACGAATGATATTAGTAGAATCGGTCAAATCGCCAAAGTGAAGATAAAAATTGGTCTTGGCTTCGTGAGTATCGGTATACAGGTGATCGATACGGTGGGTGTTGAACATAGAACTACGGCGCTTAATGCCATGCACTATATACCCTTTCTTTAATAGCGATTCTGCTAAATACGCTCCATCCTGTCCGGTTACTCCTGTTATAAGGGCTGTTTTTGCCATGTTTTTGTATTAGTTACTGCAATAATAGTCAGAAAATGCCATATATAGGCACGTTTTCTTGTCATGCTCAGGCTCTCGAAGTATCTATTCCGATTAAAAAGACAATAGAATGCAGATGACACAGATTGAATAAGATTTTCACTGATTTCATTGCATTAGGGCGCTATTTGTCCCCCGCTGGAGGGGGCAGGGGGGAGGATTATTCCCATCATTGCGAATCCGCGGGTTGGCGGATATGGTAATCTCAGTATTTAATTTCACCACAGATCACACAAATTTTCACAGATTCAAAACCGCCGTAATGGGGTTACAAACACGTTGTTTTGTCACCCATCAACCTATTGACTTTCAATATTAAATGCGGTGAATTTTTTTGTGGTTTTGTAACCCTACTTTGACGATTGACCCAAGTCCTAAAGGGGCTTTAAAACGTGTCGCAAAATGTCGGTTTCTGTCGTAGTAGAGTTTTTATTTTGTTGTTGTCCTATTCAACACATTCCAAACCTTTATTCTCCATTCATAGTTCATCGTTCATAGCTTATCGTTACTTACAAAAGTAGCGCCTTTTAAGCCTTTATTCAAGAAGCAAACAAACGGGTTTTCAACAGGGCAACTGCTTATTTTCTGAATGTTCTATATTTGGTTTATGAAATTGAATGCATCAAAAAATAAAATTCACTTGGTACAATTATTGCTTTTAGTAGTAATTCTCACATTTGTTTCTTGCTCTCAAGATTCGATAAACAATCAACCCAAAACCAAATTATTTTTCCAGGACTTACCCGACACAGTCCAAAAACTATATATAAGTTTCGAGACAGCTAAAGATTCTGTAGTTGGACAGCATGGTATTCATTATACCTGTTACGGTTGCCATAGAGATACAATAATATGCTTAGATGAGAATTTCAAAAAAGTGTATCATAAAAGAAAACTTTCAGGATTTGATCATGAAAAAGAGGTTGGGAATTATTTATTTTTTGACAATCAAACTTTTTTTCTGGCATCGGTTGAATTCCCATATGAGAATACCCCGTTTATATTCTATAAAAAGCAGCTTTATTTTCTGGCTTCGGTTAACCTAATAAGTACAGATGATGTAAAAAATGCTCAGTATGGCAAATATGACTTAACTGCCCTTTTTAAGTAAAAAAACATCGTTTACTCCACCAAAAAACTCGGATTGAGCAAACTTTTTTTGTTGTAAGCTAAAGGCTTATTGGTATTTACATTCAACACTTGCTTACCTGTTTCTTCAACAATAATTTGTCCGGCGGCGCTGTCCCATTCCATGGTGGGGGCATAGCGAGGGTAGGCATCGGCTTTACCTTCGGCTACTATACAAAACTTAATTGAGCTTCCGGCAGAAACCGTATTTACCGTTCCGTGCTTTTGTTTTTCTTTGGTAATATATGCTTCCGTTTCGGGTGATAGATGCGAGCGACTGGCAACAATGGTATAATCGCGCTTGGTTTTAAACAGGGGTAGTTTTTCAGCAACTTTCATTAACTGGTCGTTCCACTGGTAGGTGTAATTACCTGCATTTAATATGCGGTATGCACCCTGGCCTTTAATGGCATAGTACAATGTTTGCGGCACAGGTAAATATATCAGTCCGAATACGGGCTCGCCCTCATGCACTAATGCAATGTTTACAGTAAACTCTCCATTGCGTTTTACAAATTCCTTAGTACCATCAAGCGGGTCAACCAACCAAAAGTGCTTCCAGTCCTTACGTTCTTCGTATGGCGCCTGAGCCGTTTCCTCACTTAATATGTTTGGGTATTCGGTAACTTTCAAACCCGAGCTAATAATGTCGTTCGATATTTTATCGGCTTCGGTCAATGGCGAATGATCTTCTTTGTATTCTACATCAAAAGGCTTGCTGTAAACCTGCATAACAGATTTGCCCGCCAACACAATAATGTTGATGGTTTGAAGTAAAAGTTTCTCGGGTATATCGAAACCCATCAGGAAGCGTGATGAAATAAGTGGGACATAAATACGTAAAAGTGATTATAGAGGAAATACAAAACTATATCCCAGGCTGCAATTGAAATGAGCATGTACGATATTACCTTTTGTTTATCGCCATAAAACCTAACAGCTAACATAGTGCCAATAGGTATAGATAGTATAAGCGGAGTAAAAAAGGCTATGCCCGCTAGTCCCCACCTGTCTTTTACTTTATGAAAGAATTTATTATCGAAAACCGATTTAGTGCTTGCTTTCTTTTTCGGGAAATAACGATCTTTAAATTTATCATAATGTTCCACTGCCCACTCGCTTATATTGGCAAATAATATAGAACCTGTTACACCACCGGCTGTAGTAATGGTAACGCCCTTAAAGAATGGGTAATGCGCAAACACTGCCCAAGGCACTCCTCCGAAACCAAATTTAACAGTGCTGAGTGTGAAAATTCCCGCAATCTGCTTTATCTCATGCCAAATCATAACTCTGTTTACACCCTTGTCGTTTTATATTTCGCTTCTTAGGTTTTACTTCCTCAAAGATAGAAAATTTAAAACAAAAAGACAATGATTTTCGTCACGCCGATACTATTCCTATTTAAGTAATACAGAAAACAAGTTGCCAGGAATTTATTTCATGGCTAAAGCCATTAATTAGCCAACACTACCTACCCCCCAGACTTAAGTCTGGGGTAATACACGCAGATATAGTATGGGCTTTGGCCATGACTCAAAGCTTAACTCTTTGTAGGATTTCTCACTCCACTTTGTTTCGTTCGAAATGACAACAAGTGTAACTTCAGAAGGGGAGGGGTGGCGCGGCAAAGCCGCGCCACCCCTCCTCGATAACTACACACTCTCTGTCATCTCGAACGAAGTGAGAGATCCCTCAAAGTGATGATAAAATAATATTACTGTTCTCAGCGCCTTTGTGCCTTAGCGGTTAAAGCTATTTACTCCCTGCACTCTTACTTTTAAACTGCATTTCTTTTAACCACTTAGCCGGTGCCGGCAAGTTATTGCGGCGTAGCTTTATGTAATGCACTTCTTTAGCGCCGAAACCCTTGTAAAAACGTGCCACATCAGGGTCGCTTGAGCCTTCAAAATCGAAGGTGAGGTTTTGCTGGGCGTTCTCTTCTATATAACGGTTTATCAAAAAGGTCATGGCTTGTGTTTCAAATGCCTTTTTGTTTGTACCCGAAAACAAGAAAATAGTTCTCCGGTTACTCTCTACTAAAAAAGCCCCGGCACAAAGTTCCTTCTCTTGGGTATAAACTCCCCAACACTGGCCCAAGCCTTTTTTAATACAGGTTTGCATAAGGGTGTTAAGGATAGTATAGTGAGCGGAGCTTATGCCATAGTTCTTGCCTCGGTTAGCCTTAAACAGATCAATTATCTTTTTGGGTGATACTGCTTTGGCAATAGTTAGTGAACTCGATAATCCTTTCTTTAAATTTCGTTTGGCTTGGGTTGTATAATTTGAATGTAGCGTATCGTAGGGCGAAATAAGATCAAGCAAATGCGTTACCCCCTGCCCTGCTTCAAACGATTTGTCTTCGGCACGGTTAAAGGTATTCAGACTTAGTTCTATATATTTATACTTAGCCGGTATGGCTTTTAAAAAGTCCTGAACTTTTTCGGTTGTAATTTTGGCAGTAGAAAAAACTCCGTGCTGCTGACTGAATGGCGGTTGGTAGGTATAATTAAACCCGTACTTCTCTCCACGCGGTAATGGCATTACACTTCTGTAGTCGTCCTCTACAAGGCCATCCCATTTGCCGCAGGCAATATCTAAGTACCACGAATAGGCATACACCATTCCGTTAACCGAGTTGCGTATACACGAATCCCACTTAACAGGGTCAATATCTTTATATGCTATATACTTTATCACTTCGCCTCTGCTACAACTGTTTCAAATACTCGTTTCCATCCCTTCCATTTGCCCATGTCATTCAGCGTATCGTTATGCCAAATACTCACAAACTCACCCTTACATTGTTTTACCTGCTGCGCCAATTTAAGGGTAAGTGCAATAGCTTCATCAGGCGTAACGTGTATATATTCATTTAATGTGCCATCCATAACTATGGTTGGGTGCAATTTAATAGGCAATACTTCTTCTTTTTGCAGATCGTAAAAATAAAATGGCGTGCATATACTTGCCCTAAAACCTGGACAAGCTGCAAAGCCCATCGAATATTCATCAGTTATACCCAATGAAGCCAGGCAACGGTATGTATCGGGCAACGTAATTCTCAAAAAGTGCTGACGAGACTTTACGATCTTCTCTCCGGTTATATCTGCTACCACTTTAATCTCTTTGCCAACTGTATCCTTATCATTTAACGATTGGTAGGAAGGATGAATGCCAACATCAGCATACGTACTCACTTTTTCTACCAACTCTTCAAACAGCTTTCCATCGACTGCAATATTCTTATCGTAAGTGCTTCTACTCTTACTTGCCAGGAAAAAGTAAATGGGGTTAACATTATTCTTTTTAAATATCTCTTGCTGGTACTCATAAGTATCATACTCATCAGGGCGAGAGCCCATCAAAGTCTTTGCTTTATTACCAATTGCCTCAAAATCGAATTTCAATAATGCCTTTAAATACGCCCCTAATGTTACTTCCAAACTTCTGCCTTTGTGGGCATAGGCTACATCCACATCAATGGTCGGAGTGAATGTATACGTGCCCTCTGTAATTTCAAGTTGCTGATAGGCTTTCTTTAAAGCGTCCTTCAACTTAGCTGCCCAAAGATTCACGATTGGCACATCAATAAACTTATTTTTCAGCGCAAGGCTATCTGTCGGGCGGAAACGTTTGTGTTTATCACCTTCAAAGGGTAAATATTCTTCGTAACGGGTAACTAAATAAAATGATGCAGCAAATACATCAAAAGGCAAAGTGCCTTCGCTCCGGTAAAATATTTTCAAGCCATCCCACTCGCTAACAGTAATATTCTGTGACTTCACTCCTTTATCAAAAAGCAATTCTTTATAATGAATGAACACCTCGCCAGTAGCTATTGTCTTACCTGAATAATTTAAACGAGGGCCTGAGTAATTCGTATATTCATTTATATCCGTAGTTACCTTAAAAGAGGTTTGAATAAGCGATTCGAAGAAAAGCGAAAACACATAGCTAATACGTGCAGTAAGCTTAGGAGTATATATAAGGAGTTGCGACATAAGTTACCTTAATAGAACACAGATGACACGGATTAGACGGATTTTCACTGATTTATAGATTTGATTTTCTTTTTATCATTTGTAAATAACTTTCTTTTAAACACGGCTGTTTTTCCAAAGTTCAAAAGAATACCAACCTCGGCCTCGGTTGCCTTTAAATAATTTATCAATTGAAATTCGTGTTCCTCACACAAGCCCTCTGCGGCTTTTAATTCAATAACGACATTCCCCTCGACAAATAAGTCAGCAAAGTACTCGCCCACTTCTCTTCCTTCATAATACACCTTAATGTGCTTTTGTTTTTCAACACGCATACCCATCTTTAGCAATTCAAGATACATTGCGTTCTCATATACTTTCTCTAAAAAACCGAATCCCAATTCATTGTATACCTTATAGAATGCCTGTATAACCTTATCCGTAATATCTTTATGCAGTAGTTCCATTGTATTTATCCTTGTTAATCCGTTAAATCAGTGTCATCCGTGTTCTATTACGCATTACTTGCCAAAGTTCTTTATCATCTCCTTGCATATAAACTCAGCCGCCTTACCATCACCAAATATGGGTGGGTAGGTAAACTCACGCTTTGTTTTCAATTGAGTAAACGCATCTTTTATTCGTTTAGCATCCGCATCCGCTAAAATAGAGTTACCACACTCTACCAATTCAGTCCATTCGGTTTCGGCACGCATTACCACGCATGGCTTGTGCAAAAAGAATGCTTCCTTCTGCACTCCTCCTGAGTCCGTAAATACCATGCTGCAATTCTTCTCTAAGGTCAACATCTCAAGGAACGATGCTGGAGGAATGATATGGAACAGTTTATTTTTCTTCAATTCAGTTACAATGTTCTTACCATGCCCTTGTTCCAGCATTTTTGATGTGCGCGGGTGCGCCGGAAAAACAATATCCAACTTATTTTCAATACTTATTTGGTTCAACGAACTCAAAATGCTGTTCAGCCTTTCAGGGTCGTCCGTATTATTGTTGCGGTGTATCGTAAGTAATATAAATTCTTTATTCTTTAAGCCTAAGTTGTCGATTATCTTGGTGTTCTTATCCGCCACTTCAGCAAAGTAGAGAGTATTGTCGTACATCACATCTCCGCAATGGTATATACCCGGGCGGTCAGCTGTAAAAGGCGGTTTGTTATTGGGGTTAAAATTTTCTTTCACCAAATTTTGGTAGCCACTCTTGGTCGGGCTGAACAACAAAGTAGAGCAATGGTCGCATGCAATACGGTTAATTTCTTCGGGCATGGCCTTGTTAAACGAACGCAATCCAGCTTCGATATGCACAACCGGTATATGTATTTTAACTGCTGCTACCGCTGCTGCAAGTGTAGAGTTAGTATCACCATACACCACCAAACATTGTGGCTTTTCTTTTTCCAATACCTGTTCAATACCATCTAACATAGTTGCTGTTTGCTTAGCATGCGAACCCGACCCCACATTCAGGTTATGGTCGGGTGCAGGTATACCCATTTCTCTAAAAAACACTTCCGACATATTCTCGTCATAGTGTTGCCCGGTATGTAGTATAACCTCTTTTATATCTTTCGAAAAATGGGTGCGTATGGCTCTGCTCAACGCAGCAGATTTGATGATCTGCGGCCTTGCTCCTATTACGGTTAAAATCTTTATCATAAATACGTTTATAAAAGTCCTTCGTCGGCAAAGCTAAAGTAGCCCGCGTCTGAAATTATAAGGTGATCTAATATGGCTATATCTAACAACTGCCCTGCCTGTTTTATTTTTTGGGTCAGCGTTTTATCTTCATTGCTCGGTTGCAAATTGCCCGACGGGTGATTATGGCACAACACTATGCTACATGCAAAATGGTCGAGGGCGCTTTTAAATATAAGTCGTGTATCGGCCACTGTACCTGTTATACCACCGTGACTTATTTTTTGTCCCGTAATTATTTTATTGGCGCGGTTCAAATACATCACCCAAAATTCTTCACTGCGTAAATCGGCTAGGTGATGAAAGTATTCATATACATCTTTGCTGCCGTTTATCTTTTCTTTCTGCTTTACCTCTGCTACTCTGCGACGCTTAGCCAATTCGAGTGCCGCTACTATAGTTATGGCCTTTGCCTCGCCAATGCCTTTAAACTTCTTTAAATCACGCACCGATAATTTACCCAGTTCGTTCAGGTTGTTATCTACACTCTTTAATATGGCTTTTGCCACATCCACCGCCGATTCTCCCGGCACGCCCGAACCTATCAGTATGGCAATCAGTTCAGCATCCGACAACACATGCGAGCCTTTTTGCAAAAGCTTCTCACGCGGTCGGTCCTCTTCGGCCCAGCTTCGTATGCCTGCTATCTCTTTATATTCAGTGTTATCCATACCAAAGCAAATATAATATATATGTAACGATGAACGGTAAACGATAAACTATGAATTTAAAACCACACTATTCCACTAACACACTGCCTTCTATTCATCGTTTATAGTTCATAGCTTATAGTTAGCGCCTTCATAGTTTTTCCTAAATTCGCAAGCCTTACTTACTACAATAAAATATGGAATATAACTTCGGTGAAATAGAAGCCAAATGGCACAAGAACTGGGAGCAGGAAAAAGCCTACCGGGTAGAGAATGATTTTTCGAAACCTAAGTACTATGTGCTCGATATGTTTCCGTATCCGTCTGGCGCAGGGCTGCACGTGGGGCATCCGCTGGGTTATATAGCATCCGATATTTTTGCGCGTTACAAAAGGCTGAATGGCTTTAATGTATTACACCCTATGGGCTTCGACTCATTTGGTTTGCCGGCCGAGCAATATGCCATACAAACAGGTCAGCACCCAAAGCTTACTACCGAAATTAACAGCAAGCGCTACCGCGAACAGTTAGATAAAATATGCCTGTCGTTCGATTGGAGCAGACAGGTAGATACTACCGACCCTGCATATTACAAATGGACCCAGTGGATATTCTTACAATTATTTAAATCGTGGTATAATACTGCTACCAATAAAGCTGAACCAATAGATAAACTGATAGCCATTTTTGAAAAAGATGGGTACAATGGTAATCCGGTTGCAGAAGAGTTAGAGCATTTTACCGCGGCAGACTGGAAAGGATTTTCGGAAAATAAAAAATCGGATGTGTTGATGCATTTCCGCCTGGCATACTTAGATGAAGCTATGGTAAACTGGTGCCCTAAGTTAGGCACAGTGCTTGCTAACGATGAAGTAAAAGACGGAGTATCAGAGCGTGGTGGTTACCCGGTGGAGCGTAAAAAAATGCCTCAGTGGAGTATGCGTATGACCGCTTATGCAGAACGATTACTGAATGATTTAAATACTGTTGATTGGCCTGAAAGCATTAAAGATGCGCAACGCAACTGGATTGGAAGATCTGAGGGAACTTCCTTATCATTTAAAATTCAAAATTCAGAATTCAACATTGTGGTATTTACCACAAGGCCTGATACCGTATTTGGCGTAACCTTTGTTACCCTTGCACCTGAACACGAGTTGGTAAATAAAATAACTACACCTGATAAAAAAGCAGCAGTAGAAGCTTATGTGAATGCTGCTAAAAATAAATCGGAGCGCGAAAGGCAAGCCGATGTAAAAAAGGTGAGTGGAGAATTTACCGGAGCTTATGTGTTGCATCCATTCTCGGGCAAAAAAATACCGGTATGGGTCGGCGACTATGTATTATCGGGTTATGGTACTGGGGCCGTTATGGCAGTACCTGCGCACGATTCTCGCGACCATGCTTTTGCAAAACATTTTGGTTTAGATATTCCGCAGGTGGTTGAAGCCCCCGCAGGTTTCGACTTTAGCAAAGAAAGCTACGATGCCAAAGAAGGCAAGATCATCAACTCCGATTTTTTGAACGGGCTTGATGTAAAAGAAGCCGTAAAAAAAGCCATTGCCGAAATAGAAAAGCGTGGCATAGGAAAAGGCAAAGTAAATTTCCGTTTGCGCGATGCAGCTTTTGGCCGTCAGCGTTACTGGGGCGAACCGATTCCAATCTACTACAAAGATGGCATACCTACTCCGCTTAGCGAAACTGAGTTACCATTGGTATTACCTGAGATCGATAAATTTCAACCTACTGAAACAGGTGAGCCGCCATTAGCACGTGCTACCGATTGGAAATATAAGGGCCAATATAATTACGAGTACACCACCATGCCAGGCTGGGCAGGCAGTTCTTGGTACTACTTGCGTTACATGGACCCGAAGAACGATAAAGAATTTGCATCGAAAGAAGCGATACAATATTGGCAGAATATTGATCTATATGTAGGCGGTGCAGAACATGCCACAGGCCACTTAATATATTTCCGTTTCTGGACCAAATTTTTAAACGACTACGGTTACTTGCCTTTTGTTGAGCCTGCTAAAAAGCTGGTAAACCAGGGAATGATACAGGGTGTATCTTCATTTGCGTACTATAAAAAAGATGGCGAGAAATTCATTTTCATATCTGCTGATAAGGTCAATAAAGACGAACAACTGCAAAGTGCACGTGTAGATATTAATTTGGTAAAAGATGGTGCACTGAACATTGAAGGCTTTAAAAAGTGGAGGCCTGAATATGCTGATGCTACGTTTGAATCGAATGGCAATTTTATGTGCTACACCGAAGTTGAGAAAATGTCGAAATCGAAGTGGAATGTGGTTAGCCCAGATGAGGTGATAGAGCAATTTGGTGCCGATACCTTACGCATGTACGAAATGTTTTTGGGACCAATTGAGTTGAGCAAACCATGGAGCACACAAGGTATTAGTGGTGTGCATGGCTTTTTAAAGAAATTGTGGAGAGTATTTTATAACGATAAGGGCTTTGCATTGATCAACGATAAAGCTACTCCGCAGGAATTGAAAGTATTGCACCGCACCATTAAAAAAGTGAAAGAAGATATAGAGCGCCTTTCGTTCAATACATCGGTAAGTGCATTTATGATATGCCTGAATGAGCTGAATGAATTGAAATGCAACAAGCGCGAAATAATGGAACCCTTGCTGGTTATACTATCTCCGTTTGCACCATTCATTACAGAAGAATTATGGAGAAATGCATTAGGCCATAAAGATTCCATTTTGCATACCAAGTTCCCCGTATACAACGAAGAATATTTGAAAGAGAACACCTTCTCGTACCCGGTTTCATTTAACGGTAAAACCCGCTTTATGCTGGAACTGCCATCTACCTTAACCAAAGAACAAATAGAGAAAGAAGTACTTGCCAACGAAGGCACTAAAAAATGGCTGAACGATGCTGCTATAAAGAAGATAATTGTGGTGCCGAATAAGATTGTGAATGTTGTGATTTAAATTACCGACACGAATTTCACGAATTATTATAAAGAGCCTGAAGGGCTCCAATATTAATAGCCATGGGTGAAGCCCGTGGTAAATAGCACAACCAATTTTAAAGCCCTATCAGGGCGATATATTCAACCCTTACAGGGTTGTAATTTTGTTTATCATAAACCACGGGTTTCACCCGTGGCTACAAATATTTAACCCCGACGGGGTTTGCATTTATTTTCACTTGCCGTCTGCTTTAGCTGACGGGAAAAGCACATCAACAAAATAAATGGCTTTAGCCTAAAACAACGTCGCCTTTAGGGCTAAAGCCCAAAATCTGTTTCTACTTTTAAAGCCCGTCAGCTAAAGCAGACGGCAATACAAACAGCCATCCCCACCAACAATCCCATGTTGATATTTAACATATTTTATGACTAATTGTACCTGTTTTCAGTAGGCAAATAAGGTATCTTTGCTTTACTATGAAAAGAATAATCAGCTTCATGAACAGAACCCGTATCTCCTTATACCTGTTGCTTGCCGTTACAGCAACTTTACTCATTTGTGCAGTTTGTCGCCAACCTGCAGGTGTAGGAGATAAAAGAAAAGCCTCCCTCGATTTAATGATGTCAGGCTTAAAGAATATGCACTATAGTCCCATAATGGCAGATGATACCTTATCGGCACGTGTATATAAGATATACCTCAAGCGTCTCGATAGTAAAGATTTCTTTACCAAAGGCGATATGAAAGAAATACAGAAGTATGAATACAAACTTGGTGAAGAGATCAATCAAGGCTCGTTTGAATTCTACGATATGGTTAACGGCCTTTACCTTAAGCGCAGAGCCGAAGACTCAACCTTTACCAAAAGCTTCCTGGCCAACCCCATCAACTTTAGTGTGAACGAAAGCGTACAGCTCGACCCCATGAAGATGGAATACCCGAAGGATACTGCTGAACTTCATGATGAATGGAGGCGTTTTTTAAAATACCAGGTATTGGTTAATTTAACTGAGGCTCTTAATAATCAAGAGAAAGCCAAGGAAAAGAATGACACCACCGTTAAAATAAAAACCTTTGCTGAGAACGAAAGCGATGCCCGCAAAAAAGTATTATCGAACAGCCATAAAGCATGGGCAGCTGTGGCTAAAGAAACTGAACAGGAACGTTTGGCTTTCTTTTTAGATTGTATTGCCAATGCATTCGATCCGCATACCGAGTACTTTGCACCTAAGGACAGGAAGAACTTCGATATACAGATGTCGGGCCAGTTAGAAGGTATTGGTGCGCAATTACAAGATAAGAATGGCAACATTACCATTGCCCGTGTAGTACCCGGTAGCCCTACCTGGAAGAACGGAGAAATAAAAGAAGGCGATGTTATTATTAAAGTAGCGCAAGCTACCGGAGACCCTGTTGATGTGCAGGGCATGGCTATTGATGATGCCATTCAACTTATACGCGGTAAAAAAGGAACCATAGTAAGGCTCACTATTAAAAAGCCTGATAATTCTACCAAGGTAGTTGTATTGGTGCGCGATGTTATTAACCTGGATGATACCTATGCCCACGATGCTATTATTGAAGAAGGTGGCAAAAAGATGGGTTATATACGCTTACCTGAATTCTACACCAATTATGATGGTACCGGTTCACACACTTGTTACCAGGACGTAAAAGTATTAGTAAAGGAATTGAACGCTGCTGGTGTGCAAGGCATAGTAATGGATCTTCGTGATAATGGCGGAGGATCATTACAAGATGTTGTGAAAATGGTTGGCCTGTTTATTAATGCCGGCCCTATTGTGCAAGTTAAAGGCCACGAAGGTGTTCAAACCATGGCCGATAATGATACTTCTGTTGCTTACCGCGGACCATTAGTAGTAATGGTTAACGGTGGTAGTGCATCAGCATCTGAAATATTTGCAGCAGCTATACAAGATTACAAGCGTGGTATCATCATGGGTTCATTAACCTATGGCAAAGGCACGGTTCAACAAATGTTTAACCTCGATGATTATATTAACCCACAATATAAAGACTTGACTCCGCTGGGTTCAATTAAAATAACCATCAGTAAGTTTTACAGAATAAATGGCGGTACCACCCAAAAAGATGGTGTTACACCGGATATACCGGTACCTGATCCTTACCAATATTTGTACCCTAGAGAAAAGGATGAAGACTGCCCGATAGTATCTGACAAAATTCAACCGGCACCTTATGCAATTTGGAGCGATGCACCTGCAACACAAAAACTGCAAAGCGATTATGTAACGCGTACCGAGAATGATTCAATCATTCAACTGATGCATGATGAAGCCCTTGCTAATAAGAAGAGGCGTGATGAAACCATGTATTCGCTGAACATTGATGAGTTCCGCAAACGCGAAAAGACAAACCTGGCTCTGGACAAAAAATTCGAAGTAATAACTAAGCCACTGAGCTTTGCTAAAGTGCTGGGCCCTGACGGCGCTGCACCTGCTAAAACAGTAGATGTTACCCCTACCCCGGCAGTAACGAGCAACAGCTATTCTATTTACGCTATTGGCGATGAGGCCAAGAAGATGAAGGCTGATACCTCGGAAACCAAAACAGAAAATGTTAGGTTGAGGCAGATAACAAAAGACTACGAACTATACCAGGCCACACTGGTGCTTAACGAGATGAAGTAAATTTGCAAACAAAATTAGTCCGCTGTTAGTTTTATGGTAAACATTCCTCTTTACTGTAAGTTATTGTTCCAGCGTTTGCTGTTGTTACTGATACCCTACCAACTGTGTAGGGTATTCTTCTATGTGTACAACCATAATTACTTTGCCGATGTAACCACGCACCAGTTTCTTTACTATTGTTTTATTGGCCTCAGGTTCGATGTTCCGGCTATAATAATGACCAACCTTCCGTTTATTTTTTTAAGCCTGTTACCTTTTGGCGGGCCCGATAGTATTTATCGTAAAGTGGTTCTAAAAACGGTATTTATGGTAATAAACAGCCTTGCCATTTTCATGCAGTTTGGCGATTCTGTTTTTCTGCCTTTTGTTTACAAACGCTCTACGGCCGACATATTTAAGTTCCTCAGCCTGGGTAGCGATTCGGCCGATGTGATGCCAAGCGTGGTTAAAGATTATTGGTTCATATTGGTTTATTGGGGATTGATGATGTTGCTTACTTACGGGCTTTATGTACTTACGGAAAGAAAGCGTCCATTCGAAAATACACGACACTATGTTGCTACTTCATTATCATACAACATTGTGTTATTAGGTATTTTGTTATTAGGCTTTAGGGGCGGCTGGCAGGCAAGGCCATTAACATTGAGCGATGCAGCTTTCTACGCTCCGGTGCACGATATCCCGTTGGTTATAAATTCACCATTTAGCATTCTAAAAACACTAGGCGTGCCACCGCTTAAAGAAAAAAAATATTTCGCCCCTGCTGCACTGCAAAAAATATACTCGCCTTATAAAGTGCCTACAAGCGGCGATTTTAAGAAGTATAACGTAGTTACTATTATACTCGAAAGCTTCTCGAAAGAATATATTGGCGCCCTCAACAACAGACACAGAACAAATACTCCTTTCCTCGATTCGCTCATTTCGCAATCGCTTACTTTCGATAATGCATTCTCTGACGGAAAAAAATCAATTGAAGGTATACCATCGGTAACGGCCGGACTACCGACCTGGATGGACGAGCCTTTTATAATATCTGACTATAGTAAGGACAGTACAAACTCCTTAGCCGGTTTATTAGGCGAAGTGGGCTACACTACTGCATTCTTCCATGGCGGAAGTAACGGCACCATGGGCTTTACCGGTTATTGCAAAAAAGCAGGTTTTAAATATTACTATGGCCGCACAGAATACAACAACGATAAAGACTGCGAAACGTGGGGCATTTGGGATGAACCTTTCTTTCAATACTTTGCTAAGAATTTAGATACCCTGCACAAACCATTCTACTCAGCCATATTCTCGCTTTCCTCACATCACCCATTCCTAATACCTGATAAGTACAAGAATCAGTTTCCGCGCAAGGGCAAGGAAATGGAGATATTGAAGTGCGTACGCTATAGCGATATGGCTTTAAAAGAGTTCTTTAAAACAGCATCGCAAAAGCGTTGGTTTGATAGTACTTTGTTTGTATTGGTGGCAGACCATGCCGGCCCAAGTGAGGACCCTTATTATTCGAACCGGGTGGGCATGTATGAACTGCCTATAATATTTTACATGCCGCATTCAAACCTGAAAGGCATATCGCACACCACCATGCAGCAGATAGATATTATGCCAACTATATTGGGTTACTTGCACTACCCACATCCTTACTTTGCCTTTGGCAACAATGCTTTCGACTCGAGCGCCAATCACTTTGCGGTTAACTATATAAACGATGTGTATGAGGTGTGTCAAAACCCATATTGCCTACAGGTAGAAGGTAGCCGTGGTACCTACTTATATAATTACCAAAAGGATAGTATGCTTACCCACGATCTATCAAAATCAAAACCACACCTACGCGATTCGTTAGCTACTTTATTAAAGGCAGTTATACAGACCTACAACTCTTCGGTAATCAATAACGTGCTATACATAAAAAAGGGAGCCTCACCGGCCCCCTCAGTTTCAATAAAATAAGCTTTACTGATTATTTCTTGTGATCATCTTTGTGCTCATCCTTATGGTCGTGACCACGGTGATGATGATGATGTTTCTTAGCATCGTGATGCTCATCATGATGTTCAGCACGCGCTTGTTCTTCATGGTGTGGAGCTTCTTGTGCTATAAGGTTTCCGGCAAAGGCCAGAACTACGGCTAATACTAGGATCTTTTTCATGGCAATTTATGTTTTGATTGTTGATGTAAAGGTATAGCTTTAAAATGAAGATAGTATGAGGAATTATTTTGTCCTCACTACAGCACCCGCTTTTTCTTCGTATACCTTAACCAACTTCTCCATCACCTTGTCAATTTCCTTATCGGTAAGTGTCTTGTGTTCGCTTTGCAATAGGAAACGTAGGGCATATGATTTCTTGCCCTGCTCTACCTTATCGCCCATATACACGTCGAATACAGAAACCTCTTTCAGCAATTCCTTTTCAACCTGGTAAGCCAGTTGCCGTAATTGTGCAAACTGCACATTCTTTTCTATTACCAAGGCAAGGTCTCGCGATACTAGTGGGAACCTTACTATTTCTTTTATCTGGCGTTTAGCAGATGCCAGGCTTAAAATATTTTTCCAGTTAAAGTCGGCGTAATATACTTCACCCTTTACATCATGGTTCTTGAGTTCAGTGTTACTCACTTCGCCATAGCTTACCAATACCTTACCCTTGTGTGTAACGGTTAGTCCGTTTGCAAAAGAAACATCATCATCACTGTTCTTTTCTTCAAGCGATATACGCCCTACTATCTTTTCTAATACTTGATTTACGAATCCTTTCAGGTAATAAAAATCAACTTTCTGTTGCTTTGCATTCCACGATTCGGCCGCCTTGTTTCCGCATATCCATACCGATAAATGTTCAGTTTCTGAAAATCCTTTTTCAGTTTTGGTATAGGTACGGCCAAATTCAAACAATTTCAAATCTCCCCATTGGTTATTCTGGTTGCGGTTAATACAAACCAAGCCATTATTAAGCATAGCCTTGCGCAATACATCCAGGTCGGAACTTAGTGGATTAGCCAACTTAACTACGGATGAATCCATACCAAAACGCGATGATGTAAGCGATGTATTCATAACCTCGGTAAAACCATTACCGGTTAACATCAAACTAATTTCATCGAATACTTTATCTGCTCGTATGCCCTTGCTGTGCACCATTGGGAGTTTAATCGTATTCGGCACTGGTATGTTGTTGTATCCGTAAAAACGTGCTATCTCCTCTACAATATCAGCTTGCGTGGTAATATCCATACGGTAAGTAGGCAGCGATAATTTCCAGTTGCCACCATTCTTAGCCATGATATTAATACCCACATTCAGAATGATGTTCTCCATTTCCTGGTCGTTCACATCATGGCCCAATAATTTTCTTCCAAATGCGGTCGAAAAATCCAAATGTCTTTCTTCGGCATTTACAGGGTATACATCTTGCTCAGCCGAAACAGTTGCGCCGGGACATAATTCCAGCACAAGGCCTGCCGCGCGACGCATAGCGTATGGTACATTGCCAATATCAACTCCACGTTCGAAACGGAAAGAAGCATCGGTATGCAGGCCAAAACGGCGTGCTGTTTTACGAACATGCGATGGCTCAAAGTATGCACTTTCAATAAATACCCGTGTTGTGTTTTCACTCACCCCTGATTCTATTCCGCCATACACACCGGCAATACACATGGTATTGCTATCGTTGCAAATCATCAGGTCGTCGGCATGCAGTCTGCGTTCAGTCCCGTCGAGCGTAACAATGGTCTCGCCAGCTTTGGCTTTACGCACTACTACTTTATTACCTTTTATTTTATCCGCATCAAAAGCATGCAGGGGTTGGCCCGTTTCGTGCAATACGTAATTGGTAATATCTACCATGTTGTTGATAGAACGAATACCAATAGCACCCAACGCATCTTTCAACCATTGTGGTGATTCAGCCACTTTAATTCCGTTTATAGTAACGCCGCAATATCTTTTACAGGCATCAGGGTTTTGCAGGTCAATAGTAATATCTGTCTTACCTGTTGAAGCATACTTGCCTGCTTCAGGTTTTGTGAGCACTAATGGCTGTGAAGGCTTAGTGCGGATATTGATCGCTGCAACCAAATCTCTAGCTGTACCCATGTGCGATATAGCATCGGCACGGTTTGGTGTAAGGCCAATTTCAAAAACAGTATCGTGATATATCTTAAAATATTCTGATGCAGGGGTTCCCACTTTGGTATCTGAAGGCAAAACCATAATACCTGCGTGTGATGCACCAAGTCCTATTTCATCTTCGGCACAAATCATCCCTTCCGATGCTTCGCCACGTATCTTGCTTTTTTTAATTTTAAATGGCTCTCCGTTATACGGGTAAAGCATAGCGCCATCGGTAGCTACTATAACTTTTAACCCAACTGCCACATTCGATGCGCCGCAAACAATATTTAATAATGCCGGACCACCTACATCAACTGTAGTTAATGAAAGCTTATCAGCATTCGGGTGTTTTATACAAGTCTTTACTTCACCTACAACAAGGCCGTTCAACCCACCTTTTACCGATTCAAAAGCTTCTTCATGTTCCACTTCCAATCCTATTTCGGTCAGCAGTTTGCCTACCTCAGCAGGTGGCATATCAATAGCTGCATATTTCTTAAGCCAGTTGTACGATATTTTCATAGCAAAATGATTTACCCTGCAAATGTAAGCGGAATCAGCGTTTCTTTTTAACCTTTATTAATAAATCTGGAGCTCTAATAATGTCTGCTCCTTTAGGGTTAGGATGAGGCCTAATATAAACATCATCTATGACAATATAATAGGTCTTGCCCACCGGAAGTTTACTCCAAATATATTTCACGAACAATGTACTCTTAATGGTATCTGAATTCGTATTGGGAATACATACTGTCTGATGAGAAAAATTGCTATCACAAACAAAAACCAACCCTGGGTTAATTGTGTATCCTGTTAATAGCTTTCCGGTTGCCTTGACTATTACTCCAACCCTACTAATCTTATTTGTATCAAGCATATCACCCAAAACGACGGACTTATACTTGTATTTTTTGCTATTAGCTGAATCTTCTCTATGGGTCCTTATATATTCAGATCGAAAACTAATTTGAGCATGCAAATTATTTACAAAGACTACCCATACCAATGCGCAACAGATGCTTCTAATAGTAGAAAAATGCCTCTTCATCGCTAAATTTAAGAGTGATGATAAATAAACGACAATTTACTGATTTTTTGAAGCTAGTGCACCGTAAATATAACGGTCATGGTACCCTGCTGCTCAGGGGTGCCATCGGGGCTGGTACTAAACTTGGTGCTTTTGGCAGCATCTGTTGCCTTACCATACAAGCAGGCATTGGTAGTATTCGAACCTTTTTCACCCGGAGTTGCACTCACTACGTTACCATTTTGGTCAACTATAATGCGCAATACAACAGTACCTTCTTCATGGCAATCGGCGTTGATTGAAGGGCGCCTTAACAATGATCTTCCGGTAAGTTTATAGCCAAATGGGCTATTACCCATACTTTCGCCGGGAGTTTTACCATCTGGCACACCGGCATTGCCCGGGTTGCCCGAAGTACCATCACCACCCGGGGTTCCACCTTTACTATGGCTGAATTTATTAAGCACACCTGCCAACTGCACACTTACCTGTGGTTGCGGTGGCGCTGTGCTGGTATCTACTTTATCGGTCTTGGTAGGTTTCTTGGCACTCTTTATAGAGCTAGGCTCTTCGGCATCATTAGTAACAACCTGTGAACTGGGCGCAACGGCAGGTTTACTGGCGGTAACTTTGTTCGATTTCTCAGGGTTATCATTCTCGCCTACATTGCTTTGTTCCACATGCCCGCTGCCATTAATACTATTACCAAAATCGGCTTCTACCTGCAATTCAGGAGGAGGGATTTCTTTATAGGGTGGCAATGGAGTTATAATGATATAGAAGAACAGGAACAACAATACAGCAGCATGCACAATAACTGTAATAATAAAGGCTATGCCCTTATTATTTCGTTCACGCTTTTCTGTAATGGTAGTCATTATTGTTTGCTTGCCGGTTGTGTAGCCAAAATCATCTTCATCTTCAGGTCGCTGCCTATTTGCAATACGTCAACCAGGTCTTGTACGGTTAATGCTTTATCTAACCTCAAAATAGCTGTTGCATCTGTTAAGCCAGCAATTTTAGGGCGCAATGCGTCCTCTAATTGTTCAGCGGTAAGCACCTGTGGCTTGGTGGGTTCCTTGGTATCGTTAAGGTAGTATTTTTTATCGGCTGTAACATAAATGGTAATTTGCTGCTTATTCATTTCCATAGCCTTTTTCGAACTTGGCAAAGTAAGCTTTACCACACTTGGGTTTACCATGGTAGCAACAATTAAGAAGAACAGGAGTAGGAAGAACATGATATCGTTCATGCTCGAGGCTTCAACGTGCGCGGTAAACTTATTGCTTCGTGTTATTTTCATTTTAAGAATGTGTTAAATTTATTCCCGACACTAATAATTACACGAATTATCACTAATCTATTTTTATTCTGAGACCCTTCTATTAAAGTTCGTTTTGTCATTTTATTTAGTCTGCCTATCTAATTTTAATTCGTGAAATTCGTGTCTAAAAGCGTACTGTCAACTTACTTTTTAATCTCATCCTGAACCATTTCAATAAAATCTATCGACGATACTTCTATGCGCTGTATAGCTTTATTCACCATAATATTCAACCAGTGGTAAGCTAAAAAAGCAAAAATACCAATGGTAAGACCGGTAGCGCTGGTTATCATCTTTTCGTACAAACCACCTGCAATAAGCCCTATGCTAATGTTATTGGCCAGCGATATGTTGTAGAATATTTTAATAACCCCCAGAATGGTTCCTATAAAACCAAACATAGGCGCTATACCGGCTATAATACCCAAAATGTTCAGGTTACGTTCCAGTTTATAAGCTTCTACCTTACCCTGGTTTTCCATTGATGATTCTATTTCCTCAATAGGTTTACCCAGCCTGTTAAGCCCCTTACCCACAATACGTGCCTGAGGGCTATCGGTGTTTTTGCAATAGGTTTTAGCGGCGTCAATGTTACCGTTACGCAGAAAATCGCGCATGCTATCAGTAAACTTGGCGTCGGTTTTGCCTGCTTGTTTTATATAAAGGAACCTTTCAATAAGGAAGAAAACTGCCAATAACGAAAGAATAGCGAGGGGGTACATAACTATACCGCCGCTCTTTAATAACTCTAATAAGTTCATTTTAGCTTCGGTAGGAGCAGCAGCCGTAGGCATATTTGCCGCAGCCTTAGCTGTATCAACAACAGCGTTAACCGTTGAAGCAACTGTAGAAGCGGGTGCCTGAAGTAGGATGTGAAGCAGCATAGGGAATTAATTTAGAAGATTTGAATTTCAAAACACTAAAGTATTTTACCCCCATACATTAATTAAGTTTACTAATAGGAATATATGAACATGCCACTGTTAATCTATGGTAACGTTTTATTTAAATTAATATTGCTTATGTTTGTGTTTAAATAATATTTATAATTGCATTATATAATTTTTTCGTCCCAACATTAACTAACCAATTATGAAAAAGACGACGGGTTCTTCCGCAAAAAAAGCAGCAGCAAAGCCAGCTAAGGCAACAGCGAAGCCTGCTAAAAAAGCAGCAGCCGGAAAGAAGGAAAAGAAAGCTCCTGCTGAAAAAGACATGGAGAAAGAAAAGAAAGTGAAAGCCGCCAAAAAGCCGGTTAAGCCTGCTAAGGGCACCAGCAAGAAAAAGAAAGGCGACGACGATGACGAAGGTGAAGACTTTGTTGATGAATACGAAAAAGTAGAAAAGGACGATAGCGACGACGAAGGCGAAGTGGAGATCATTGAAGATGATGTTACCATTAGCGGAGACCTCAACTCATTTGACGATGACGATGAGGAAGATGATTTTTACAGCGAAGACGACTTTTAACCAAGCATATAAAGCGTAAAGTTTATAAAGTTATAAAGCAGATTCAAAGGGCTTTATAACTTTTTTGCTTTATGAGCTTTTCACTTTATAAATTCCAGATAGTTCCCCCTTTATTATTTCTATCAGCCCCGGTTACACTGGCCAGGCAGTTATCTTTTCCTTCCCGGCGCAATACTCCTAAAAAAGCAAATACCAGGGCTTCTTTAAAATTCACTATTTCACCAGACGGAACGATCACCTTGTGTTTCGGTAGAAATGTATTGATCTTCTTTACTAAATGCGCATTAAATGCTCCCCCACCCGTAACCAACACCCTGCCTGCTGACTGACCACCGACCACTTGCTTAATCTGCATTGCAATATGTTCGGTAACGGTAGCTAGTTTATCGCCAGTGCTTATTTTAGAAGAATATATTATTGGCATAAACTCCTTCTCTACCCATTCGCGGCCCAATGATTTTGGGGGCTTGGCTTTATAGTAGCCAAGCGCGTTTAGTTTTTTCAGTAAATCATTATCTACTTTTCCTTTAGCAGCCAATAGGCCATCTTTATCGTATGGCTTACCCAATTTGCCTGCCAAATAATTCAATACAATATTTACCGGGCATATATCAAAGGCTATTCTTTTTCCCTTGGTATCAAATGAAATATTAGCAAAGCCACCCAGGTTGATACAATACTCATAATCGCCAAACAATAACTTATCACCAATCGGGACCAATGGTGCACCTTGCCCATTCAAAGCCACATCAAGGCTTCTGAAATCATTTATAACATTATAGTTACTTGCTGCTACAATAGCAGGACCACTACCTAGTTGAAAGGTAAATTTCTTATTCGGTTGATGGAAAACAGTATGCCCGTGCGATGCAACAAAATCAACCTTCTTTATTTTGTTTGCTTTAGTAAACGCTGCTACTTGCTGGCCCAGATATGTACCATAATCATGGTGCAATTGCAACAAAAATTCGCCCGATAATTGGTGTGCCTTTTGCAATTTCTTTAACCAGGCAGATGAATACGTAACAGTTTCAGCCGATTTAATAGAAAAGATCCACTTGTTGTTTTTATTGCTGAATGTGCAGTAGGCGATATCAAGTCCATCGAGCGATGTACCGGACATTAACCCTATTACAGAATAATTTGTCAAGATCTATTGTTTACCGAAGGTGTAAAAGATCTGTAAACCCCAACCTATGTATGTAAGCGGGCCATGATAGTCGGAAGGTATATAAGGAAAACTCTGACCAATACCAATATCATAAGGATTGTAAGTGTATGGGAGATACGTATATGAAATATGGAGCCCAATCCAAACCTGTTCATCGAGCCTGTATGCTTCCATAATGCGGAGTGAGCCGAAAATACTTTTAGCACGAGGTGGATCGACAGGGGCACCGGTAAATTGAACTATACCCTCTCCTCCTGTAAAGGTTGCATTAAATAAAAAATCGTTTTTTGTAGATGAATGATAACCTAACCTAACACCACCCATATACAAGAACATACGCGGGCTTACATACGAATAACGAGGGAATGCGTTACCAAACTCATTATCGTATCCTTCAGCACCTATATATACTCGTTTGGTTATTGAGGCATCAATAGCGGCATTAAAGGCATAAATACCGTTGGTAAAATCCCTAACAAAAGCAGGATCAGTAAGCGCGTAAGTGATATCCGTTCCGGCCTGTACTGAATATTTGAAGAATTTATCACTTCCACCCGATGAGGTAGGTATCATTTGCTGTCCTTCATCCTTTTGGGCAAACGAAAACATAGGGATTGCTATCATTATCAAAAACAACGTGCATAGCTTTCTCATATTTTCCCCTATCATGCTAGTATAACGCCGAAACGCGTTATTTATTTTGCAGCTTTTGCTTCCATTACCTCCATACTAACACCGGTGGTAGAATACCCACCATCGTGATATAGGTTTTGCATGGTAACCATTTTGGTATAGTCGCTGAAAAGTGAAATGCAATAGTCAGCACATGATTCGGCACTGGCATTACCCAATGGAGAAATAGAATCAGCATATCCGTAAAAATCTTCAAAGCCTTTTATGCCTGAACCTGCAGTGGTTTTGGTTGGTGATTGAGATATACTGTTGATACGCACTTTTTTAGCTTTACCATAATGGTAACCAAAACTACGTACTATTGATTCGAGCATGGCCTTAGCATCTGCCATATCGCCATAAAAAGGATATGCCCTTTGAGCTGCTATATAGCTTAGCGTAACCACACTACCCCATTCATTAATGGCATCCATCTTTTTGGCTACTGCCAGCATTTTGTGCAACGACATAGCCGATATATCAAGACTCTTGGCATAAAAATCATAATTCAATGCATCATATGGGATATTCTTCCTGATATTAGGCGACATTCCTATTGAATGCAACACAAAATCTATTTTGCCTCCCAATACTTCCTGCGATTTTTGGAAAAGCACAGTAAGCTCATCTACACTGGTAGCATCAGCCGGAATAACTTCAGATTTGGTAGATTCCGCAAGCTTCTTTATTTCGCCCATACGCAATGCAATAGGCGCGTTGGTCAATGTAAAAATAGCGCCTTCGGCATGCGCCTTTTCTGCTACTTTCCAAGCTATAGAGTTAGAATCAAGAGCTCCTGAAATGATACCTCTTTTACCTTTTAATATATTGTTCGACATAGTAGATGTGTTTTTAATAGAGACAAATATAATAGAATTCAACTGCGATAAATTCCTTCTTCTTTATAGTTTTCATCCAAAGTCAGTGTATATCGCGTGAAGATTCTTGCGGCCAGGGCGGAGTAATATATTTTAAATGTTTCCCATCATCCTGTATCTCTATTTTAGTAATACTATCTATTGGAATTGAATATCTAATAAATGGCATTAACCTCGATTCGACACCATAAACTTTTCCATTCGCAATTACTAGTCTATCAAAATAAAATACGGTCCTTTTAGCATCCTTTCCATATGTAAATCGTGTTTCTATGCTTGGGCTATTAATTAGTATGGCTGGATTACCATTCTCATCTTTGCAATAGATAAGTTTAATAGGATTAGCCAAATAAGTCATATTGGGCAATAACACACCAATATGATACACATCAACCATTTTCATCTTAGATGAGTCTATACCCGCAAACTGATCTTTGAGACTGCTCACAGAAGTATAATAAGTCTCACAGGAGAACAAGCAACATGAAATAGCTATCAATAAGACTATTTTCTTCATTAAGTGGTTGATTATTCTTATTTAGCCAGCAACTCAGTAGCGGTCTTTATGGCCGAACTACCCGGTTTACCCATACTTATCATGCGGGCAATCTCCTCTACCCTTTCATCGGCCGTTAATTGCCGTATACGGGTAACGGTCTTATTCTTTTGGTCTTCTTTATAAACCATAAAGTGCGTATTGCCGCGACTGGCTATTTGTGGTAAGTGGGTTATCATTATCACCTGCATTGATGCACTTATCTTTAATACCAGTTCAGCTACCTGTCCAGCTACCTGACCAGATACACCAGTGTCAATTTCATCAAAAATAATGGTAGGCATATCGGTAAGCTTTGCTACCAATGCCTTTATTACCAGCATTAAGCGCGATAATTCACCACCGGATGCTACTTTTTCTACTTCCCTTAGGTCTTTACCTTTATTGGCTGAGAACATAAAGCGAACATCATCGGTACCCAATGCAGCAAAAGCCTCCAGTGGTAATAAATCTATTTTAAAGCGGGCATTAGGCATACCTAATGCGCCCAAATGATCTTGTATATCTGTCTCTAGCTTTGGAATCACCTTTTTACGGCCTGCACTAATACGTACTGCCATCTTTTTCAAGGCTTCATCCAGTGCATTTTTTTCTTTCTGCAATTGCTCTATTTGTGTTTCGAGCGAAGAGATGTTTTGCAAACGCCCAACTAGTTCTTCCTCTATCTTCAATAGCTCTTCCGATGTATTTACACGGTGTTTTTGTGCCAAACGAAGAATAGTATCTAGTCTTTCTGACAATGTATTGGCCCGTTTAGGGTCGTGATTTATTTTTTGCTCAATATTTTCTACTTCAGCCGAAATATCTTTCAGTTCAACTACCATCGAATTGATTCGAGTTACCAGATCAGCAATTGCAGTATTGTAGTTTGCAACCGATGCCAGTTTGTTCTTCACATCTACCAACGCAGCAACCAAATTACTATCGCCTGATTGAAGAATATCAGATGAAGCTATTAACAATGCCTTTATCTGATCGGCATGGGTAAGCATTTCTAACTCCTCTTCTACTTTCTTTTCTTCTCCAACTTCCAACTTGGCTTCCGACATTTCATTTACCTGGAACTCCAAATAATCTTTCTCTTTCCTTGCTTCAGCTTCACGTATTATTTGAAACTCTAATTCTTTAGCAACGGTTTTATACCTTGAGAATTGCTTTTTATAATCATCTAACAAAGTAGTATGGGCTGCATAAGCATCAACTACCGATAACTGAAAGCCAGATTCATTCAGCAACAGGTTCTCGTGCTGCGAGTGTATATCAATAAGTTTTGAGGCCAGGGCTTTTATCTGCACCAAGGTAACAGGAGTATCGTTTATAAATGCGCGTGATTTGCCTTCAGGCGAAATTTCACGACGAATTAATATTTCGTTTCCTAAATCGAGATCGTTTTGGGCGAAGAAGTTTTTTATTTCAGGATGCTTGCTGCTGAATTCTCCTTCTACAATACATTTCTTGGTCTTATCGTTCACCAATTCCGATTCGGCACGTTGACCGAGTAAAAGGAACAATGCTCCAAGTAGGATTGATTTACCCGCACCTGTCTCACCAGTTATAATAGCCATATTATCGGGGAAAGACACATCAATAGTATCTATCAGGGCATAATTGCGGATATGTATAGCGCGAAGCATGAAACAAATATAGGAAAGAGGCAACTATCTACTTTAATAGTGTCAATAACTTTCCTTTTATGTTAAAAAAGAGGGTTAGTGAGAGCACTTCATCACTGTAACACAATCACCGGGATGGTGATACTCGCAGAAATTTTCGCGCTTGTCTTTTAAAGAAGCAGGATACTCTTTGGTTTCTTTAAAACCTAACTTTTTAAAAAAATTTGGAATAACGGTTACGAGGTAAACGTCGGTATTAATAGTTGACAAAATATCCTTCACAATGGCCTCGCCTAGTTTCTTGCCTCTGTATTCTTCCACTACTCCAATGCTACATAGCTCTGTGCCATCCTTGCGCTGCTTTAACCTGCCGAATGCAGCAAGTTTATCATCGTATAGCAATACTTTAAATTGTTCTTTCGTTGCTTCACTGCTATCAAGCACAAACTTCTTCAGGTAGCTTCTCACGTCCTCGAACTCTGCTTCATTAGGTTGGCGAACAACTATATTGATCATAGCTTCGGAAATATCTTCAGGCTCATATCGAGGCTCTTAACACTGTGGGTAAGCGCACCTACCGAAATATAGTCGACGCCCGTTAATGCATATTGCCTGAGGTTGGCTTTGGTTACACCACCCGACCCTTCGGTCTCGTATTTGCCATTTATAAGCTTAACAGCTTTTGTCATTTCAGCGGGAGTAAAATTATCGATGAGTATGCGTTGTATGCCACCCACTGCCAATATTTCTTTTATCTCCTGCATGCTGCCTGCTTCAATCTCAATATCGAGTTTCTTTTTGTTTTGCTTTAGGTACTTGTGTGTAGCATCTAATGCCTGCTTCACTCCTCCCGCACATTGTACGTGATTGTCTTTTATCAGAATCATATCATACAATCCCCAACGGTGGTTGGTTGCCCCACCAATATGCACGGCCCATTTTTCGAGCATACGCATACCGGGCGTTGTTTTACGGGTATCGAGCACTTTGGCTTTTGTGCCTTTACATAATTCGGTAAGTTCGTGCGCTTGGGTTGCAATACCACTCATACGCTGCATGCAGTTAAGCACAAACCTTTCAGCCGTTAATAACGATCGTGCAGGGCCCTTTACATAGAAAGCTATATCGCCGGTTGTAACCTTGGCGCCTTCCTTCATTTTAACCTCAACCTTTATCTTCTTATCTACTTTTTTAAATATCATCTGTGCCAGTTCAATACCGGCAATAATGCCGGTATCTTTCACCAATAGCTTGCCCTCGGCTTGGGTGGTGGCTTTAATGGTAGCGAAGGAAGTATGGTCGCGTTCGCCAATATCTTCTTTAATAGCATTATCTATAAATGCATTTAATTGCTTTGTAAAAGCCGGGGTGTGGAATATGTCGCGCATAGGTGTCAAAACAGGGATATATTTGTCAAAAATATAGCATTTAATGAAAGTAACGCTAATAGCCATCGGCGACCACGAAGACAAATACCTGGCAGAAGGTTTCGACCTGTATGCCAAACGCCTGCAACACTATATAGCGTTCGATATGCAGACCATACCGACCTTAAAGAAAAAAGGCCAAAGCAAAGAAGCCATTATGCAAGCCGAAAGCAAAGAGATATTGAAAAAACTTGCTCCGGGTGACTTGTTGATATTATTGGATGAAAAAGGCAAAGAATATTCATCAGTGGAACTGGCTAACCAAATGCAGAAGTATTTTAACATGCCGGGTAAACGCATGTTCTTTTTAATTGGTGGCGCTTTTGGCTTTGCACCCGAAATTTATGCAAGGGCCAACCAAAAAATATCTATGTCGAAGTTGACCTTTAACCACCAAATGGCGAGGTTGTTCTTTTTAGAGCAGTTTTACAGGGCTATGACTATATTAAAGGGAGAACCTTATCACCACTAATTAAGTGAAGAGTAGAACACAGATAAAACAATAAGTACAATGCCACAGATTCACAGATTAGTATTGTCTTTGATATGTTCAGTCAATTTTCACAGATTAGTATTAACACACATAGCGTAGCTATTTATAATCTGTGAATCTGTGGCAATCTGTTTAAAATAAAATGGGAATTAAAAATAAAATCAGCGTACATCAGCCTAATCCGTGTCATCCGTGTTCTATTGGTATGTGTATTCTATTCGCGACTCTATTTTTAAACCTCTCAGCATTTGCTCAAAGCCCGCACAAGAGCAACGAATGGCTTAAGGGTTTACCTGATTCTATTTCAATTGGAGACATTAACCTGCCGGGATCACATGATGCTGTAGCCATCAACAAACATCATAACACGCCTTACTCTTGCCATAGCACTACTATTCCAGAACAGTTAGAAGCCGGTATTAGGTTACTTGACATACGGATAAAAGTGAAAGGCCATAATCCTAATTACAGCTTTGCTACCTGCCACGGAAAATTTTTTGGTGGCTCATTACACTTTAACGAATATCAGTCACTGAAATCGGTTTTAGATGAGTGCAGTGCTTTTTTAAAGAATAACCCGAGTGAGTTTATTATAATGATGTTGAAGATAGATGACTGGAATGGGAAAGATAAAGAAGGAATGTATGAGGCATTAGATTCTCTTTTATTTTCCGCATCTACTAACTATCCTATTTATAACACAGGCGATGCCGACCTTCCCTCACTTGGTAGCTTGCGTGGTAAAATATACTTGGTTAGCCGGATAGATGATACCCGCGAATTTGGTATACCTGTTGAATTCCCAAATAACACGGCCGACCTCATGCCACCTATCGAAACGCACCTAATTCACCCACAAGAAGGTGAACAGTCAGCCGTTTTCAGAAAGATAAGAGCTTACCCTATTTACATACAAGACCAGTATAAAAAACTGGGCCACCATGAAGCGCAGGCAAAACTTGCTTTGGTAGAACAAACCATACCCGTTAAAAAGAAAGGCGATGGAGAAGTAGTTTTAAATTACACTACTGCAAGGCGTGGCTTTATGCTTTTATATAAAGTATATATACAAGATAGTGTGCTCAACTATTTTGGATCACGTGACATTTCTGCCAGGCCCATAAACTTTGGCTGGACCATGTTGGATTACGAAAACTGGACCTACCCAACAGACAAGTATAGCGACCTTAATCTTATTAAGCTCATCATTTCATCCAACTTCCAATACGCTGACTATCCTGAAAAGTTTAAAGTATTAAAGGGTGAGCATAAGCAATAATTAGAATATCGACTTCTGTTGGTATTTTAACCTGCAACTATCTTTAGGGCATCTGCCCGTACCACTATCCTGAGATTCGTATGAACACTTAGGGCGGGCATACACCATCTCATCTTGATGAGGCATATACTGCTTCTCCAAATTACAGCTCCGGGTATCCTTCTTGGTCTTGTCAACCTTTGCAGGTTTAGTGTGCTTGCTGGCAGTTGTAGTTTTTACAGTTGTACTGGCTGGTTTTGTTTTAACTGTGTTTGTTGCATTAGTCTTAGTTTGGCAAAAAGCCAAAATACTGAGACCAGTTAGAAGGATAAATGTGAGTGTTGTTTTCATGGCAGTGATTTTGATACAAATTTCACTCACGCCCATGAAGTTTTTATGAAGATGCAACTCCTCATTTCCCCCTAATGGGGGGACGAAGGGGGGCTTAATAACCCCATATCCTTAGCAATCCAATAAGTACTAAAGAAACCTTTGTCGATTGAGAACATACCTGTGCGCCCACCACCGGTTATGGTAGTATCACTCGGGGCAACCATTAAGGCATGACCAAGATTAGCTACTTCATAAAATATTATTTGTTCTTTACCTGCTTTGTTGCAATATGCTTTGCGGGTAATATCGGTTTTGTTATCGAATTGGTTTACGATGTGTGTTGGGGCACTATCGGCTGCCAGTAAGGGCGCCCATTGTTTAATAAGCAAGTATGCATTCTTTTCGTTCACCACTTTATCCTCAGTACCTTGCATAATAATCATACGCGGGTAATTGCCTTTATAAGTAGGGTTTTGTGTTACCACATAGCCTGTCAGTTCCTGCGGGCTTAAATCCTTAGGGTTCTCCATTGCCGACATAGCCTGAAACGGGTTTTTGCCCGGCATAAAAGGCCCGCCTGCCAATATTGCACCCATATTAAAAAGGCTTGGGTAATCGGCCATTAGGGCTACACTTAATGCTGCCCCTGCCGATAATCCGTAAACAAATATGCGGGTAGTATCTATATCAAGACTATCCTTGGCAAAGTCTATCATCTCCCATACCGATGCCACTTCGCCTTTATCTTTAGTAGCATCTTCATCCTGAAACCAGTTAAAACAACCCGAAGGGTTATTCATGGTGCGTTGTTGGGGGTATAAAACATAAAAGCCATAGGTATCTGCCAGGTCATTCCAACCCGATTCTTGTGCTATTACTTTGGCATTTTGTGTGCAGCCATGTAGTGCTACCACCAATGGGAGCCCTTTTTTTTGCTTAGCCAATGGTGGCTCGTGCAAAAACATTTTAAGGTTACCGGGGTTATTCCCAAAACTCTTTATCTCCAGCAAATCACTCTGCCCCTGTGCACTAAATCCCGCTATAGCCATAATTAATAGGAATAGGTTCCTCATGAACCAAAATTAGGATTTTAAACCGCTTAAACATAAACAAATTGGGGTGTGTGATTTGGCACAATCCTTTGCATCTATGTGTCAAGTCCTATAATCGTCACTTTTCACCTCACGTGCCGTTACTATTATGCAAAGGTAGTTTGCGTTAGTTATAGAGCTTATAGTTCACATTTACCCAAACCCCTAAAGGGGCTAAAATACAAGATAGGTTCTAAAGCCCCTTTAGGGGTTTGGGGTCCACGAGAACAATCTCCCCCTGCCCCCTCCAGCGGGGGATATAGTAAGCAACAAGTTGTTTGCGTTAGGGATAGTAGCGAAAAGCCCACAGCGCAGCGAGGACTTGTAGCGGACACCCCGATCCGAGGCACGAGGGTAACGCCCAAATAATTTTTGTCTAAAGGATTTTTTTAAGGAGTAACTACAGCAGGCGTAATAATGCGGTTACTGGCAACGCCGGCGCGGTTGGTAATCCAAACAACCAATTTTTCGTTCACATTATTTACAAAATACCAACCGCCACTACTAAGTGCTATTTGTATCTGTCCACTTAATGCTTTGTAATTGCCTGCTGGGGTAATGTCAGGAATATTATAAGGTATTATGGTAGTATCTCCGGTGCCGGGATTATTTATAACTCCCGGTTCAGTATAGGTAAAATAATTGCCTGAAGACACATCCTGTTGCTGTACCTCAATAAAAAAATCGTAAGGCGGGTTAACATCACTCGATGGGTAACCAATATCGCCATTACCGTCAGTAAAATTTATTTTAAGTGTTGCAGAGCCATCACTATTTACTACCATACTCTGGTATGTAATAACGGGGTAAGGCGGATAATTTGGCTTTTTTACACAGCCAAATAAGCCCAAAAGGCCAACTGACAATATACCTATTATATATAGACGCTTCATTCTACTCAAATATACGAAAAATATTCCTTCCCTCTCCTTGCATAAGGAGAGGGCTTGGGGTGAGGTGGCCCGCAGTTGACGCAAACGGGAACAATCCTCCTCTTGCCCCCTCCAGCGGGGGATATAGTAGTTATTTCGACATTCGGCATTCAATATTCGTTATTCATCATTCCCTCCAGTCTGCCACCCACCTGTCATACATCTGCCATATTTGCATTATGGGGTACTGGCACGGCATTTGATATATAAACCAGTAGAAAGTGATAAAGTTTGTAAAGTTCATAAAGTTGAAAGCAAAAAGTCAAATGGACTTTAAGAACTTTAAAAACTTGAGAAACTTTACGAACTTAAAATGACAAACTTTAAAAACTAATAATTATGAGTAAAATAATTGGAATCGACTTAGGAACCACGAACTCTTGCGTGGCGGTAATGGAAGGCAGTGAGCCTACCGTAATAGCCAACAGCGAGGGCAGGCGCACAACCCCATCAATAGTAGCTTTTGTAGAAAACGGCGAACGTAAGGTGGGCGATGCTGCTAAGCGTCAGGCTATAACCAACGCTAAAAAGACCGTTTATTCAATTAAACGTTTTATGGGCCACACCTTTGCTGAGGTTCAGGATGAACTAAAGAGGGTGCCATATACCGTTGTAAACGAAAACAACACCCCACGTGTACAGATCGACGACCGTAAGTTTACCCCACAGGAAATTTCGGCTATGATTCTTCAAAAGATGAAGAAGACTGCTGAAGATTACCTGGGCCATGAGGTAACCGAAGCCGTTGTAACCGTACCTGCGTATTTTAACGATGCACAACGCCAGGCTACTAAAGAAGCAGGCGAAATTGCAGGCTTAAAAATACGCCGTATTATTAACGAACCTACTGCAGCTGCATTGGCTTATGGCTTAGATAAGAAGCATAAGAACATGAAGATTGCTGTGTTCGACTTAGGTGGTGGTACATTTGATATATCGATACTTGAATTAGGCGAAGGCGTATTTGAAGTAAAATCGACCAACGGTAATACCCACTTAGGTGGTGATGATTTTGACCAGGTTATTGTAGACTGGTTAGCTGACGAATTTAAGAAAGACGAAGGCCTTGACCTGCGTAAGGACCCAATGGCTTTGCAACGTTTAAAAGAAGCTGCTGAAAAGGCTAAGATCGAACTTTCGGGTTCTACATCTACCGAAATTAACCTGCCTTATATTATGCCGGTTGATGGTATGCCTAAGCACTTAGTTAAAACTTTGAGCCGTGCTAAATTCGAACAACTTTGCGATAAGCTGATACAAGCTTGTTTACCTCCTTGCGAAAAAGCAGTGAGCGATTCAGGTATTAAGGTATCTGATATTGATGAAGTTATTTTAGTAGGTGGTTCTACACGTATACCTGCCATACAAGCTTTAGTTGAAAAATACTTTGGCAAAGCTCCATCTAAGGGTGTTAACCCCGATGAAGCAGTAGCAGTAGGTGCAGCAGTACAAGGCGCTGTATTAACAGGCGAAATTAAAGACGTACTGTTGTTAGACGTAACTCCGCTTTCACTTGGTATTGAAACATTAGGCGGTGTAAGCACCAAGCTTATTGAATCGAACACTACCATACCTAGCCGTAAATCGGAAACCTTTAGCACAGCTGCTGATAACCAACCTTCGGTAGAGATACACATTGTGCAAGGCGAACGCCCTATGGCAAAAGATAACCGCACACTGGGCCGCTTTATACTTGACAGTATACCACCTTCACCAAGGGGCGTACCGCAAATTGAAGTAACCTTTGATATTGATGCGAACGGTATATTAAATGTATCGGCTAAGGATAAAGCAACCGGCAAAACACAGCACATACGTATTGAAGCAAGCTCTGGCTTAACCGACGCTGAAATTAAGCGTATGAAAGAAGAAGCTACAGCTAATGCTGAAAGCGACAAGAAAGCAAAAGAAGAAATTGATTTGCTGAATGCTGCTGACGGTTTGATCTTCCAAAGCGAAAAGCAATTAAAAGACTATGGCGATAAAATATCGAAAGATAAGAAAGAGCCAATTTTAAAAGCGCTTAGCGATTTGAAAGATGCACATAAAGAGAAGAACCTTGATAAGATAAAGACTGCTACCGAAGCCTTAAACACTGTATGGCAAGCTGCAAGCGAAGAAATGTATAAAGCTGCGCAAGATGCTAACACAGGCAGCGCGCCTAACGGTGCAACTGCTGAAGGTGCCCCAGGTGCAGGAGATAAGAAAGATGAAGTGAAGGATGTGGACTTTGAAGAAGTAAAAGACGATAAGAAGTAAAACCTTCTAATACAAAACAAAAAGCCTCGCAGAAATGCGGGGCTTTTTAATAAATATGATGACATGCCAGATACTCAGAACTGCCTAATCACTAATTGGCCTTTCGATTTAAACATATCAGAGCCTCCCTCTACATATGGCTATCTTATTACAATTAGCGGAGTTCAGAGAACTATAATTATTGCGACAGATGATGTATTTAAAATATCAGATTATCCTCAAGAAAGAAAAAGAATTTTAAAGGGGTTACTTCTTAATGAGATATGGCATCAAGAAAGATTCACTACTGTAGAAGTTCTAGATGCCTTAATTGAATCTAACAAGTCAACTATTCCAAGCACTCCCAAAGACAAAAAAGACAAACTGCTCAACTCTCTTTATAAACGACTTAATTATGATGGGGAGGTAATAAACCTTAACATTAAGGAAGTTTCCCACGAAGCATTTTGGCTATCTCTATTTCTAAAAAACAAGAAAGAATTATTATTCTATGCGCAGTTATTAAAAGAAGAAAACCTAGCCAATATAAAGTATTTTGTAAATAATGGTGAATATGATACTATTTCAAGCTTTTCACTAACTGCTAAAGGTATTGAATATATTCTGAAGCTCAACGAAGGAGATTATTCAAGCAATTGTTTTGTTGCAATGGCTTTCGATTCTGATATGAATCAAATTTATGACAATGCGATTAAACCTGCGGTTGAAGCTACCAGGTTTAAACCCATTAGAATTGACAGAGAACATATTTCAAGTGATACAACTATAAATGATAGTATAATTGCATCGATTAAAAAAGCGCGTTTTACTATTGCCGATTTTACTAGTAATAGAAATGGTGTATACTTTGAAGCTGGTTTCGCGCTTGGCAGAGGTCAAAAGGTAATATATACTTGCAAGGAGTCTGACTTAGCAAATTTACATTTTGACATTAGAGCTTACCAACAAATTGTTTGGAGAGATGCAGCTGATTTCAAGCAGAAGCTTATAGACAAAATTGAGGCGTTTATTAAATAAGCCAATTGGTAGAGTTGATCTAAATATTACTATCTTCTTCGTTAAGCTCCTTAACCATTTGAGTCAGCGTTTGATTTATGTCCGAAACCTTATGGACTAAATCATTGTAAAATCTTTTCCGCGCAGGGTAAATGTCATTACCTGGGTCTTCAAAATAACCCATAATATTACCTCGCCATGACCACCATCTTTCACTTAAATCCTTCATTACTTGCAGCCATTTTGATAGTAATGTTACAAAACAAATATTTTTTTCTGAGGCCTTATTTTGATAATCAATTACTTAAGGTGTTACAGGGTGTTAAAAGTGTAAACCCGAAATAAATGGAGGAAATGCTTCGTTCCTCAGCATGACAAAAACTAAAAATCAGCGCGAATCATATTAGATCAGCGTAATCTGCTTTCTATTTAATGGGTTAACACTTTTCAGCCCCAAAAATCACAATATGTTAATTATCAATACCTTAACAAGGTTTACACCCTTAAAAGTGTTAACTTGTGTTAACCCTGCAAGCCCCCTATTTCTTAGGAAATACCTTAGTAATGCGCTCTTGCATTATATCTGCAATAGCTTTGCCATCGCCACCCTGTTCGCTCAGCTTTTTAATAATATTGTGGTAGCTGGCTTCGTCACGGTTTTGGCTGAGCTTAAAAACATGATCCAGGCGTTCAACCTGCACTTCAAAAGCTACAATGGCTTTCATAAGCGGCGCCTTATATTGTTCTGTCAGCTTATCGAATATAGTGGTAGAACTGCTGTTGTCCTTTTCAAAATGCAAGCTGAGTTTTTTCAGTACCTCAATAAGCCCGGCTTCATCCAGAAATTTCAGTTTGCCTTTGGCATGCACGCTCATATAGTTCCATGTAGATGCTTGTGATGGGTTGCTATACCAGGTACCGCTTACATAAACATGCGGCCCGGTAAACAAGACCAACACATCGGGGTTCTTTGCAAATGCTTTGTGGTGGTCGGTGTTACGCATAATGTGCCCTGTAAGGTAATACACTCCCTTTCGCTCTTCAATAAATACTGGCAATTGCGTAGCCACAGGTTTATTATCCTCACCGCAGCCACTTAAAAAAGCAAATGGATGCTGATGAATAAAATCAATAATAACCTGTTTGTCTTCCTCCTTGTAGTATGGTAAGTCGTACATAAAGCAAAGCTAATAAAAAGACGAGATTCCTCATTCCGCTTCGCTTCATTCCGAATGACATTGAATCTTGAAGTCTGGAATAGGGAGAGGGTGCGGGCTTCGCCCGCACCCGATATTATACAGCCGCCTGTCATTCCGATCCGCCAGTTGGCGGAGAGGAATCTCAGCAACCTTTACCTCATCTTCGCATTAAATGTTAAACAATACTAAAATACCCATTCCATGTATTTCGTTCTTGGTGAATAGGGTTGAGCATTAACCAACTAAGGTATCTTTGCCTTGTAACAAAACTGCACTTGTAATCGTTCTACCACAAATAGCCCAACTTATCCCTAATACCTCCATATTATGCGCCTAAGTAAATTACTCTTTGCGTGGATATTATTCATTCCATTGCTCCTCTCATTATCTGCCAGGGGGCAAAACCAAGCACCCAAAGCCGATAGCACGCACAACAACTTTGCCCTGAAAGTGTTTTTAGATTGCAGCTATTGCGATATGGACTACCTGCGGACCGAGCTTACTTATATTGACTATGTACGCGACCGCATGGAAGCACAGGTAGATATTGTAGTATCTACATTGCAAACAGGCAGCCGTGGTACCGAATATACTTTTGTATTTGTAGGGCGAAAAGAATTCCATGGGCAGAACGATACATTGAGATATGACGTTACATCATTTGCAACAGATGACCTTACGCGTAAAGGCGTGGTACAAACCATTAAGCTTGGCCTTATACGCTACATAGCCAAAACGGCCTATGCCAGCAAAATGTGCATATCGTGCCCTATTGATACCACTAAAAAATTTGAACCGTTACAAATAAAAGATAAATGGAGAGGATGGGTATTTACCTGTGGCGGCTTTGGCAACTTTAACGGCCAACAGCTTACCGGAACAGCCAACATTAATGGCGTACTGCAAGCCACCAAAGTTACCGCCGATTGGAAAGTAAGTGCGGGCCTTAACATTGGCTATAATTATGGCTACTACACCATCACTACCGATTCTACTATTAAAAGTGTATCGCGCTCAACAACTTTTAACGGCCTTTATGTAAAAAGTATTAACGAACATTTTTCGTGGGGCATTAATGGCCTTGTAACCAGTAGCACATTTAATAACATTAACCTGCAAGAGAAAATAGAACCCGGCATTGAGTATTCTATATTTCCATACAGCCAGGCAACACATAAAGTATTTCGCCTGCTCTATTACCTATCTGCCGAGAACACTGCTTACGAAGACAGCACTATTTATGGCAAGCTCCATACATTTTATTTAGGGCAGGAATTATTGGCATCTATCAATTATAAAGAACCATGGGGTTCGCTCTTTTTATCGCTCGATGGGTCAAATTATTTCTATGATTTTCGTAAAAATAATCTCACCTTCTCAGCAGGCTTTAGCTTAAACTTGTTCGAAGGGTTTACCCTGGCCTTTGGTGGTTATGCTTCCTTAGTTAACAACGAAATATTTTTACCGGCGGCAGGTGCCAGTGAAGCTGAGATACTGCTAAGTACCAAGGCCCTGCCTACTCCCTACCAGTATTCTGCCTTTGTAGGTATTAAGTACAGCTTTGGTTCTATATACAATAACATTGTAAACCCACGCTTTAGCCCGAATGGGTATAATGTTAACTTCTCGTTCTAGCAAAAAGCTGCCCTTACCTTTCCTTTCCCAAATGGGAAAGGCATTCCATTCACGTTCTTTATTTACTGCTTGCATACCCAATAAGTTTGGGGAGAGAGGGGCAATAAAAAATCCCGCTCAAATGGCGGGACTCTTTATACCTTAATAATTAAAAACCTCTATTCCAGTGCCTGGCTCTTTTTGCCCAGGCTGGCATATGCGCTTTTAGGTTCTGTTGCCACCGCTACCGATCCCGACAAAGTGTCGTTCAAACGTTCAGGGTGCTTTTTAAATTCTGCTATTCTAAGGTTGTCAATATCATACTTAGCTTGCATACGCAACCAGTAGTATGCATCAACACCTAATGTTTTTTCAATCTTCATGGCAAACTCAGGGCTTATACTTTTTTCTCCATCAAGAACTACACCTACTTCGTGTATATCTAAATCCATCCACAGAGCAAGTTCATGTGGAGTTATTCCGCGGTACTCAATTTCGTCGCGTAATAATGCACCAGGATGTGTGGCCGATGTTGGGATCAACGCTTTAGTAAAATTTCCTGTCTTCATAAATGGATTCTTTAATATTTGTACTAAGATAAAAAAAAATTCAACCCGAAATATGAACTGATTGTTAACGCTAAAACGGTTTATATTAATAGCTTACAGGTTCAATACTTCGTCTTATAAAAGCCGTTTTTTATCTTGAAATGAGCAGTTAAAAAAAGTTAAAAAAAATATTAAAGTGGTGGAATTACCGTTCTTTACAAAAAAATAACAAAACAGGCCGAGGTATGACACTAACAATGGAACTTAACATGAATAATATCAGCATGTTATCGCCATTTTGTCAGTTTGGCAGGGCACAACTGACAATAATGCATTAAAAGGCAAATGGCACGTAAATTGAAAGTACTTAAGCATTGAATCAATTTTTACATTAACCAATATAAATTCTAAAACTATGGCAAAAAAAGTAAACTTCGTACCGCAGGGCGACCGCGTACTGGTTGAGGCTGCTGAAGCAGAAAGCAAAACTACGGGTGGTATTATTATACCTGACACCGCTAAAGAAAAACCTCAGAAAGGCGTTGTTGTTGCCGTTGGCCCTGGCAAAAAGAAAGATGAGCCTGTTACCCTTAAAGTTGGCGACAAGGTTCTTTATGGAAAATATTCAGGCACCGAGATAAATATTGATGGTAAAGAATACCTCATTATGCGTGCCGATGACGTTTTAGGAAATTTTGAAGCGTAATTGCCGGAAGCAATAAAATAATAAACACAAAACAAAAACAAACAAAATGGCTAAAGACATAATTTTTGACAGTGCAGCCCGCGACGCAATTAAGAAAGGCGTAGACGCATTGGCTAATGCAGTAAAAGTAACATTGGGCCCAAAAGGTCGTAATGTTATTATCGACAAAAAATTCGGAGCTCCTTCTATTACTAAAGATGGTGTAACCGTTGCTAAGGAAATAGAATTAGCAGACCCTGTACAAAACATGGGTGCACAAATGCTTAAGGAAGTAGCTTCTAAAACCGCTGATATGGCTGGTGATGGTACTACTACTGCTACTGTTCTTGCTCAATCTATCATCAACATAGGTTTAAAGAACGTAACTGCTGGTGCTAACCCGATGGATTTGAAAAGAGGTATTGACAAGGCAGTTATTGCTGTAGTTAAGAGCCTTCAAAGCCAATCGCAAAAAGTAAGCGAAAACAATAAGCAAATAGAACAAGTTGCTACCATATCGGCTAACAACGACAGTACTATTGGTAAGCTTATTGCTGAAGCTATGGCAAAGGTTAAGAAAGAAGGTGTTATTACCGTTGAAGAAGCGCGTGGAACCGACACAACTGTAGAAGTTGTGGAAGGTATGCAATTCGACAGAGGTTACCTTTCTCCTTACTTTGTAACCAACACCGAAAAGATGGAAGTGGTATTAGAAAACCCTTACATCCTTATCTACGAAAAGAAACTTTCTTCAATGAAAGAACTTCTTCCTATACTTGAAAAGACCGTTCAAACAGGTCATCCTCTCCTCATCATTGCTGAAGATATCGACGGCGAAGCGCTTGCTACCTTAGTAGTAAACAAAATGAGGGGTTCGTTAAAAGTTGCAGCTGTTAAGGCTCCTGGCTTTGGCGATAGAAGGAAGGCTATGTTAGAAGACATTGCAGTGTTAACAAACGGTGTATTCATTTCAGAAGATGGTGGATACAAACTTGAAAACTCTGACCTTTCTTACTTAGGCCGTGCAGAAAAGATTACCATTGACAAGGACAATACAACCATTGTAAATGGCTCAGGCAAAAAAGCTGATATTACCGCACGTGTTAACCAAATTAAAGCTCAGATAGAGAACACAACATCTGACTACGATAAGGAAAAACTACAAGAACGCCTTGCTAAGTTAGCAGGTGGTGTTGCAGTGTTATACGTTGGTGCAGCTACCGAGGTAGAAATGAAAGAAAAGAAAGACCGTGTTGACGATGCATTACACGCTACCCGTGCAGCTGTTGCCGAAGGTATAGTACCGGGCGGTGGTGTTGCTTACGTTCGCGCTATTGAAACTTTAGATAAGTTGAAAGGCGAAAACGAAGACGAAAACACAGGTATCGCTATCATCCGTCGTGCTTTAGAAGAACCTCTCCGTCAAATTGTAGCCAACTCTGGCACCATTGATGGTTCAGTGGTAATTCAAAAAGTAAAAGAAGGTAAAGGCGATTTTGGTTTCAATGCTAGGACCGAGAAATACGAAAACCTTTTAGCAGCAGGTGTTATCGATCCTACCAAGGTTAGCCGCGTAGCTTTAGAGAACGCAGCTTCAATTGCAGGTATGGTATTAACTACCGAATGCGTATTAGCAGAACAAAAAGAAGAAAAGTCTGCCGGCGGAGGAATGCCTCCAATGGGCGGCGGAATGGGTGACATGATGTAATCCATCCTTATTCTAATAAAAAAGCCCCGCCCCGACTATTCGGGGCGGGGCTTTTTCATTTATTAAACTAAAAGAATTAGTTTTGCTCTGGTAATTAAACATTTACACTACAGTGCATATATTTTATAAGAAACTACTAAGCCCTTTACTGGCACTATTATTTATTGGTTTATCATCTAGTTCATTCGGTCAGGCATCAGCAGATGGGGCTGATCTTCTTGGCTTGGGGGTTGGTTATGGTGGTGGCCTTGGTGCACCGGGTATCTCATACAATTTATTGAAAGGCTATACAGGAACGGCTGCACCAAGCATTACTGCAAGTTACGAAGGAAAGTTTAGCAGGCATTTTGGTTTAGGCGTATCACTCGATTATACCAGCGCAATGTATACCGGCAACAATATACCGTATATTGTCGCCGACCCAAATAACACTATCGTTTCATCAGGCACAGTTACTGACAAAGTTTCAGGAACTTATTTTGGAGTTGGTGCCAGGTTAGTTTACCATTTAAGTGCAGGTAATAAGTTTGATCCGTATGCAGGGCTATTGTTAGGAGCGACACTTACTTCCGAATCTCATACCATAAGCTCAGATAGCACCGGCACCTTTGTAACACACGATACCTTTGCGGGCATTTTATTAGGCGGCTTTATTGGCGTCCGTTATTTTTTAAGCGACCAGGTAGCTATTTATATTGAAGGCGACTATTCCGGTATGCCAAGTTACTTAGGTAATATTGGCATTACTTACCAAATCAGCCATTTTTAAAAGCAATACCTTTCGGCTATTATCGTTATTATTGCTGCAATAAATCGGTAACCCTTGAAGATACTTATTATTCAAACGGCATTTATTGGTGATGTAATACTGGCAACACCGGTGTTAGAAAAGTTGCACCAATATTTTCCAGATGCACAACTCGATATATTAGTGCGCAAGGGCACTGAAACATTATTTACCGGACATCCTTTCCTGCATAAGGTTCTGGTGTTCGATAAAAAAGCCCCTAAGGTACCAACTCTATCTGCTATCATTTCAGAGATACGTGAACAGAATTACGATAAGGTTATTAACCTCCACCGCTTTGGCAGTTCTGGCTTTATAACCATGTTATCTGGCGCGAAAGAAAAAATAGGCTTCGATAAAAACCCATTTTCATTTGCTTATACTACTAAAGTAAAGCATGTTATTGGCAATGGCAAGCATGAAGTTGACCGTAACCTGGAACTGATTGCTTCATTTACTGATGACAAGAAAACTCAACCAAAGCTTTACCCAAGCCCCATTGATTATGAATCAATGGCTCAATACAAAGCTAGTCCGTATATATGTATTGCCCCCTCGTCTATTTGGTTCACTAAGCAGTTTCCCGCAACAAAGTGGATCGAATTTATTAATGCGTTGAACAACAAATATCAGGTCTATTTATTAGGTGCAGCTAGTGATAATACTCTCTGCCAACAAATTATAGAGGCTACTAATGGTAAACAAGTAACTAATCTTTCAGGTAAACTATCATTTCTGCAATCGGCAGCGTTAATGCAAGGTGCTGTTATGAATTATGTAAACGACTCCGCTCCCATGCACATTGCCTCCGCCATGAACGCACCAGTGACTGCAGTCTATTGCTCTACCGTTCCTTCATTTGGCTTCGGGCCGCTTTCACAAAAGTCATTTATAGTAGAAACTGAAGAGAAGCTAACATGCCGCCCATGTGGCTTACACGGGCATAAAGTTTGTCCACAAGGGCATTTTAAATGCGCCACCACAATTAAAACTGAAAGCTTAGTTAAAGTTTTAGAGTCCTAATTATTTTCCAATCAGGAATACGGCGGGGTGGTCATTGAAGCTACGCTTCATATTCTTCCACTCTTTTATACTTGTGGTATAAATAAATTCAGTCGGCAGAGTAATGTCACTTGCTACACAGAGCATAGTGTCAGGCCTACAAGCACTCAATATATCCTGTAGCATGGCATCGTTGCGGTAAGGTGTTTCAATAAATATCTGAGTGCTGTTATCCCTATATGCAGCAGATTCCAATTGTTTTATTTTAACTCCCCTTTCGGGTTGGCGCTTTGGTAAATACCCATGAAATGCAAAACCCTGTCCGTTCAACCCTGAAGAAATTAAACCAAGTAGTATTGACGAAGGCCCGATTAATGGCACAACTTTTATTTGGTGCTTATGTGCCAATCGCACCACTTCAGCACCGGGGTCTGCAATACCCGGGCAACCTGCATCTGATAATAGTCCCACATTCTTGCCTTTCAGCAATCCATCTATATACGGCTTAATCGTACTGTGGTCAGTATGTTCATTCAGTAAATGAAAAGTAAGTGAATCGATAGGTTTGCTGCCCATCTTGACCAGGAATCTTCGGGCGCTGCGTAAATCTTCTACAATAAATTCATCCAACGACTGAATGATTTCTTTATTCACAATCGGGAATGATCGCTCTATAGCAGAATCTCCCAGAAGACTAGGTATTAAATAGAGTGTGCCTTTTTCAGTACTACTCATTCCACTAAGGCATTTCGCCTTTCTTAATTTTATCGGCAATAATTCCGGCAGCCTTATCTATTATATGATACACCTTGTCAAATCCTTTTTCATCGCCATACCATGGGTCAGGCACTGAATCGTTTGAACCCGGATGAGCTGCGTCTAAAAACAACCTAACTTTATTCTTGTCTTCCTCTGTCTCGGCCAACAACATTATATCCGCATAATTAGCGCTGTCCATTACGTATATACGGTCGAAAGTTTTAAAATCAGTGCTTTTAAACTGCCTGGCCCTGTTCGATGAAACATCTACACCATGCGTCAAAGCATTGGCAATGGTACGGGCATCTGGTGCTTCGCCTGCATGGTAACCTGATGTTCCTGCAGAATCAACTTCATAGCCAGAAATTTTTTTCTCTTCCAGTTTCTTTATCATCAGGAATTTGGCCAGAGGTGATCGGCAAATGTTTCCGTGACAAACCATCAATATCTTTTTAGTCATAATATCAATCAATAAACACAAAGGTATTAAATAAAAAGAGAGGCATAAAGCCTCTCTTTTTATCTGTAGATATAATGCTTTCTATTGGTAGTTTGAAAGAGTGATCTTCTTTTCTAACTCCAGGATATATCCTTTAAATCGCTTATCGGTATCAATTAAGTTGTTAACCGTTTTGCAAGCATGCAATACGGTTGCGTGATCTTTACCACCGCACTGTAAGCCAATGCTGGCGAGTGATGATTTTGTAAAGCTCTTAGCAAAGTACATTGTTATCTGGCGCGCCTGAACAACTTCCCTCTTACGCGTCTTTGACTTGATCATTTCAATTGGCAGGCCAAAGTAGTCACATACAACTTTCTGTATATAGTCAATAGATACTTCACGTGCTGTGTTCTTCACAAATTTGTCAATCATTTGCTTGGCAAGCTCAAGTGTAATGGCCTTCTTGTTGAGTGAAGACTGCGCAACTAATGATATCAAAGCACCTTCCAGTTCGCGAACGTTGCTGTTAATACTATATGCTAGGTATTCTACTACGTCACTCGAAATATCAAGACCTTCGGTGTAAATTTTACGTTGCAATATTGCAATACGGGTTTCAAGGCCCGGTATTTGCAAGTCTGCTGCAAGGCCCCACTTAAAGCGAGATAATAAACGTTGTTCCATTCCTTCTATTTCCACTGGAGGCTTGTCGCAGGTGAATACTAATTGCTTGCTGTTTTGGTGCAAGTGGTTAAATATATGGAAGAACACATCTTGAGTCTTTTCCTTCTTAGCTAAGAACTGCACATCATCTACTATCAATACGTCTATCATTTGATAGAAGTTGATAAAGTCATTCTGTGTATTGTTCTTAGTAGCATCAATAAACTGTGTAGTAAATTTTTCTGATGATAAATAAAGAACGGTCTTGTTAGGGAAGTTGTTCTTTATCTCCAACCCGATAGCATGTGCAAGGTGGGTTTTACCCAAACCTACACCGCCATATATAAACAACGGATTGAATGAAGTTCCACCTGGCTTTTGAGCTACTGCAAAACCTGCAGAACGTGCAAGCCTGTTGCAATCGCCTTCAATAAAATTCTCGAAAGAATAATTTGGGTTTAGCTGAGGAGCAACATCAACTTTCTTTAGCCCGGGTATAATGAATGGGTTACGTATAGGGTTCTTGTTAATATCAATCGGGATATTGACAGGTTGTCCTTTTGCTGCTTGCTTATTGGTCCCCGGAATCTTTACAGTATACGGTTTTGCATTGCGGGTATTTTCCATCACAATGCTATATTCTAAGCGAGAGTCAGAGCCTAATTCTCTTTTAATTGCTTTCTTAAGTAACGTTATGTAGTGTTCTTCAAGATATTCGTAAACGAATTGACTGGGCACTTGAATGGTCAGTACATTATCTTTTAACTTAATAGGCTTAATAGGCTCAAACCACGTCTTAAAGCTTTGTGGGGTCACGTTATCTTTAATGATCGTAAGACATTGTTCCCAAACTTTAGAGTGCGTTTTTTCCATTAGTGTATCAGAAGTATGATTGTTATAACTGAGTATTTCTTTGTAATTTTTTTATCGACAACATTATGTTGGCAAAAAAAAGAAAATGATTTCAAATAAAAAATTTTTTATGCTATTGTTTTTCTAGAAAAATTATATATATACACTTTAATTCGTCGTTACTATCTCCAACTTCCCTATAAAATCAAGCTTTTCAAAGATAATCTAATTTCTCAGAAAAACCAAAATTGGGGCTGCAATGATAAAAAAATATTTTATCGCTTTGCGGAAAAATTGAAATGAAATTTTTTATTAGCTTAACGTGAAACTAAAACAAATTCTGCTACTTTTGGCTAAATCAAATTTATCGCATACTCACATGAAAAAGTCTTACTTATTTGTTAGTGTTCTTTCTTTAACAACCATTTCTCTATTAACAGGATGCAAAAGCAACGATGGACCGGCTATGCCCGCTGAAGAAGTGATTAAAGATAGTGCTAAGTCTACCACTGTTACCAACCTAGATTTGCTAATAACCAAGATACCAGCCCCTTCTGCTATATCGAAAGAATTATCGAAAGAAGGCGTTCAGTTAAATAAGTCAATTCTTAACCCTGCTGATAAAGGTAGCAGCTACAGCGGAACATACCAACAAGCTGTAAATATGGGCATATATGGCGCTGACCTGGGTTACTTAGCGAGCTATAACCAAATGCAAGATGCTACAGCTTACATGGCACAAGTTGCAAAATTAGCAGCCGCTCTTGGAATTACTTCTGCTTATGACCAAAAGCTTATGGACCAGTTTAAAAGTGCGACTACTAATAAAGACTCTATTGATATAGTAATTCAAACTGCATTCGACAGGGCGCAAAAGGAACTCTATTCTAACAAGCGCGCTTCTACCAGCACCCTTATATTTTCGGGCGGATGGGTTGAAGGCCTTTATATAGCTACTAATCTTATTAAGGATGAGAAAAATGCTAAGAACGGTGACCTTTATAATAGAGTTTGGGACCATTTGAACGCATTTAGCTATCTGCAAAAGGCACTTCAAGATTACAAATCAAATGCTGACTGTGCTAAAATGCTGGAAACCCTTCAACCATTATTTGATGCCGGAACAAAGCTTAGTGATGGTGGATTAACATTGAAGGACATCCAAAATATTCAAGCTACTGTTACTGGTATCAGAAGCAAGCTTATCTAAGAACTGTAATGCCTTATTAAGAAAGTCTCACAGCAATGTGGGACTTTTTTATTTTCCTTCCTCCCAATTTTTCAGCATCATCGCCACTTTCTTATCAATAGGAAAAGTAAAAGACTCCGCAGATAAAGTATTTATTGGCAACCACCTGAAACTTATCGCGCCTTCTTTAGCTTCTTCAAAGTCAAATGGCTTATCCGATGTTTTTAGAGTAAAGGCTCCTATGGCCTTTATCAGATAATAGATACTTATAACCTGTGCTTTGGAATTAAAAGCCGAAGGTTGAAAAAAATCGGTAGTATAAAAATGGTCTGTAACTTCCATTGGCATACCTGTTTCTTCCATCATCTCTCTTTTTATCGCATCTAACGTGCCTTCACCAAATTCCAAACCTCCACCAGGAAATTTGGTAATACGATGGCCATGAACCAGTTCATCTGAAACAAGTACACGGTTATTCTCGGTTAATAACCCATAAACACGCACATTAAAAGGATATGACATAGATAAGAATAGGGTTTATAACGAACAAAAGTACGTATATAACGTATACTAGAAATCAACAGTGCTATGTTAAGAATCCCTAATTGAGTTAGATAAAGACCGGACAGAACAATGGGTAACTTTGGTTAATTTTATTTATCTGGTGAAATTCATTCATTTTAAAATAGTTTCTGTATGCGCTGCTGTTATCCTGGTAACAAGCTTATCTGCCATGACCCCTGCAGAGTATATTCAGAAATATAAAGATTGCGCCATAGAGCAGATGCTGGTATATAATATACCTGCCAGCGTTACTTTGGCTCAAGGTATGTTAGAATCTGATTACGGTAACAGTCCGCTTGCTAAATATGCCAATAACCACTTTGGTATAAAATGCCACGAAGACTGGAGTGGTGATTACTATACGTATGATGATGATGAGAAAGGAGAGCATTTTAGAAAATATCCATCTCCGGATGATTCATATCGTGATCATGCTCAGTTCTTAAAATCAAGGCCATGGTATTCTTTCCTTTTTAATTATCCACGCACCGATTACCGTGATTGGGCATATGGCTTATCAAAGGCAGGTTATGCAACAGCAAGAGATTATTCAGTTCGCCTTATAAGTATTATTCAACAAGATCATTTAGACCAGTTTGATACTGTTTTACAAAGCCTGCATGGCTTTGGTATATTATATGATGTGCCTCCAACTATACCGGTAGCCGAAAATGCACCTGAATATATTATACTTAAACAAGGTGATGGTATTTATAAAATTGCGCGTCAGTATAATGTAGACATAAACTTCCTTTGTCGTGTTAATGGAATCAGCATCCATTCGAAATTATGGCCTGGGCAAAAACTTTACCTGAAACCACAGACACACAAACAAAGCAGCATGCTCCGAAACAAGCAGAGGGACAATAAAAAACCAACCATTCTTTTAGCGCATTCACCTGCTCTACTTCCTCGCCGACTTATTCTTGGCGAAGCAACCTCTTAATAAACTCTTATTATTTAGGAACGTGTGTAAGTAAAACGTCCTGGTTTATTTCTGTCCTGAATGAACCTTTATCCTCAATATTCAGGTCTTGCTTGTATTCTGTAAAGCTTTCATCTTGCACACTAACGTGATATTTGCCTGGAGGCAATATCATTACATATCTACCTGTCGTTCCGTTAGGCACATAATTTCCATATAACTCATTTGTCTTTGCATCACTAATAGTGATCATTATATCTCCGTAGTTCTTTATTTTGGCAGTAGAATCAGCACTACGCACCAGTCCTTTTACTACAGAATACTGTTGCTCGGCATCGTTAAACTTGATACGGTACACATCTAGTCCACCATATCCACCTTTACGGAACTGTGATATATAACCATAATTACCATTAGAAGTTATTCTGAAGTTCATATCATCATCCGGAGTATTTATAGGGTATCCCATATTTTGCACCGAAGTCCATTGCTTAGTAGAATCGTTCCATGTGGCTTTAAAAATATCGTAACCACCCATACCCGTGTGGCCTTGAGAACTGAAGTAAAGCGTTCTACCATCACCAGAAATATTCGGAAAATCTTCGTTGCTGGACGTATTGATAGCCGGACCCACATTTTGCGCGGTACCCCAATTGCCATTAGGTAGCTTGCGCGAAACATAAATATCTACTCCACCTAACCCTCCGGGACGGTCGCTGGCGAAATACATAGTACTGCCATCGGCCGTAACCGAAGCAGCTATCTGGTATTGATTCTTTTGATTAATTACTTCCGGCAACATCATAGGCGTGCTGAAATTTTTACCCGCATCATCTGTTGTATAATATATGTCTCCAAAACCTTTTTTACCGAAATAATAAAAGAGCATATAATCGCCCTCTTTTGAGAGTCCCACGACTTCAGAGCTTTTATCTGCGGCATCAACCGGCGCTCCAATGTTTTGAGCGGGCTGATATTGGCCGTTAGCGACATAGGATATATATATAGAAGGACCAAAATTATTGGCCGAAACTTTTTTCTTACTTCCTCCACCCCTTTTGCTGTTAAATACAATAAACGATTCATCAGCGGGAACAAATGGATAATAATCATCAAAAGATGAGTTGATGTTCTTTCCTAGGTTCTCAAATGTTACATTAACAGGAAACTTCATAAGTTCCTTAGCATTCATACAATATTGTATCTGTGCATCCGCATCCTTTAAATTATCTGCTGAGCCTTTCCCTTCGGCCTTGAAATAGGTGAATGTTTTAATTGCATCGTCAAATCTATAAGCAAACTGATATGCACGCCCCAATAAATACAGTGTGTTCGGGTTATGTTTTTTCGCGTGCGCACCTATTTCTAAATAAGGAATTGCCTTCGTTTTATCAATATTGGTATACAGGTAACAAACCCCCACGCGATAATTGAACATTTCGTTATCAGGGTATTTATCAAGCAGTGTTAAATATGCTTCAAGGGCATCATCAAAATCTTCTTGTGTAAAATAGGCATCAGCATCAGCAGAACCTGCAGCCGCCATAGCATCATCATTCTGAGCAATTGCGGGAACAAAAAGCGTAGAGAATAATATACTGAATATGAGGATTAAATTCCTTTTACGCATACAACCATTTAAGACTATAAAAATATGAAAGTTCTGTTAACTTACTATATCTATTTCTTAACAAACTCTATAAACAGCTCACTACCCTGTCTTGGTGCAATAGAATTGGTGCAGATATCAAATTGGTTGAAAACAAATCTAGATTCAAACAGGGCCTCATATTCCATTTTTGTACCGCCAAACGGTGGACCTTCCTTTTCAAAATTCCTGTTAAATAAAAGCCCCGCAAGTTTTCCTCCTTCTTTCAAAAGCGAATAACATTGCTCTACATAATTACTTCTCATGACAGGGTCTATGGCACAGAAAAAAGTTTGCTCCAATATCAAATCATATTGACCAAAATGCTTGAAAAAATCTTCATTAATTATTTTAATTGGTTGGCCTTTAAATTTTTGTTTGAGCGCGCTAACCAACGTAGGTGCAATATCTATAAGAGTAATATTTGTAAATCCTTGCTTTAATAGATACTCGGCTTCATAGGCATTGCCGCAACCGGGAATAAGAATGGCAATTTCTTTGTCCACAAGTTTATCTATATAATCCTTTAACGGCGGAGAAACTCCTTTTATGTCCCAACCGGTTAGGCCTTCTTTATAGCGATTAAAGCAAGGATTTACAAATATTACTCTTATAGATATTGCACCT
>Ga0206844_10003_pt1 | contig 98664 bp, 103 predicted proteins | sample Alteio_BWOrgCont_22_FD_152907 | JGI IMG/M metagenome (GOLD analysis project Ga0206844, IMG submission 152907) | Enriched cells from forest soil in Barre Woods Harvard Forest LTER site, Petersham, Massachusetts, United States -... | ecosystem: Environmental > Terrestrial > Soil > Temperate forest...
TAACGAAGTTGGCGTTTATATTCCCCTATTAGGTAAATCGGTGAACGAACTAGCGGCAGAAAGCGAAAGCATGCACAAAAGTCAGGGTAATGGTTCATCGCCTGATAGAGAAGATCGCCTTGAATACTTTACTTACATGCAAGGTCGTAAACCTGAAGGTCGTGATATTTTTACAGATGTATACGATAGCTGGAATCGTGTAAAAGGCGGAGACGAAATACCGCCGCTTATCGAAGATATAATCAGCAAATTCGATCCTGAGAACCCCGCTGCATCGCTTCCAAGGTTAAATGGCTTATATAGCATACTATGGAAACATAAAGACGACTATATAGTAGCTCAAAAAATGAAAGACCTGCAGGAAATTATTCTTCAGTGTGCAGGCATCTATACAGAGGCTTTAAGCGCAAAAGAATTTGTTGCTGTTGGTGACAGTATGAAACTTACGTTGAATGTTGCTACCCAAACCGATAATGCCGGAGTTTATCTAAGCAATGCGTACTTAATGGTTGACGGCAAAAAAGTATGCACCTTAAAAAGATATGTGCCACCGCCACCAAAGCCACATGCAGATAGATACAAGCCAGAGGCGGCCGACCAAGTACATAAATATGAAACCATACAGACAAATTGCTTTATACCAGATTCTGTAAACATTAGCGGGCCATATTGGCTGGAACAAGACCCTGAAGTAGGTATGTATGAGGTAAAAGATCAATTATTAAGGGGCTTACCACAGAACCCAACCCAGGTTGAAGTGCATGTGCGCTATACTGATGGAATTGAAATGGACATCCCCGTATTCTACAAAGATGTCGATCCGGTAAAAGGAGAGCAATATTCATTAGTGCGAATTGTACCACCTGCTGTTGCTAACCCGCAGGAAAAATTGTTAGTGTTTAATGATGGTCAGCCAAAAGACCTGGATGTAACTGTAAAGTCGTTTGCAAAGGGTAACGCAAAAATAAAGCTTAATGCGCCGGCCGGCTGGACAATTACTCCTGGTTATGAAGATGTAGCTCTATTAGGCGACGGAACCGAACAAACATTAAAGTTTAGTGTTACACCTTCCTCAAAAACATCTTCTACTGATGTAACTATAGAAATTGAGGCGAATGGACATACTTATAACCGCTCGGCTGAGGTTATTGCATACGACCATATACCTAAACAATTACTATTACCAAAGAGCAATGTACATGTTGAAAGGATAAACATTATAACCACGAATAAAACGATTGGCTACATTGATGGTGCTGGAGATGAAATGCCTGATATGCTTAAACAATTAGGGTATAAAGTAGAAATGATTCCTGCTGAACAGTTGGCGAAAGCAGATCTATCAAAGTACAGCACCATCATAGCAGGTATTAGGGCATATAATACAGTTACCCAATTAAAATACACCAACGACAGGCTAATGGATTACGTGAAGAATGGAGGCAATTATATCGTTCAATACAATAAGAATTTTGATTTAGTTACCGATAAAATTGGACCATATATGTTGCACCCATCTAATACACGTACTACGGAAGAAGACTCCAAAGTTCTATTCTTAGCTAAAGACAATCCTATACTAAACACACCCAATAAAATTACTGATGCTGATTTTGATGGATGGGTACAAGAACGCGGGCTATATTACCCGGATAAGTGGGATACTACCCAATACCTTCCTATACTTGAAATGAGCGACAGTGGCGAAAAACCTGTAGATGGTTCATTGCTTACCACAACTTATGGTAAGGGGCATTTTACCTATACCGGCATATCCTTCTTCCGTCAATTACCTGCAGGAGTGCCGGGTGCATTCAGGCTCTTTGTTAACATTATTGAATTGGGCAGCAGTGAAAAATAACCCTGAAAAAAAAAATTGGCGCCGTAATTATATTGTATTGGCATCATGGTTAGTTGTTCAGCTCGTTGTATATTACCTTATTACCATTAAGTACAATTAATGCATATTCTCGACCTGATAGTATTATTAGGAACCCTTGGTTTTATTGCCATTTATGGCATATTAAAAACCCGTGGCGAAAAAGATATGGACGCTTACCTGCGCAGTAGCGGTGAAAAGAAATGGTGGGCCATTTGCTTATCAATAATGGCAACGCAGGCTAGTGCAATTACTTTCATTTCAACTCCGGGGCAAGCTTACGAATCGGGTATGGGTTTTTTGCAAATATATTTTGGCTTGCCATTGGCCATGATCGTTATTTCGGCCGTATTTATTCCCATGTTTTATAAACTGAATGTTTATACAGCATACGAGTACCTTGAAAGCAGATTCAATATTCAAACAAGGCAATATGTAGCCTTTCTATTTCTTGTTTCGCGTTGTTTAGGCGTTGGTATAACTATTTATGCACCTGCAATTATACTCTCCACCATTTTGGGTTTTAACCTTAACCTTATGTGCCTGTTAATTGGCCTTGTAGTTATAGCCTACATATATAGTGGTGGCGAAAAGGCGGTAAGCAAAACCCAAATGCTGCAAATGACCGTAATTTTAGGAGGTATGGGCGTGGCACTTGTTATGTTTATACACTACTTGCCTAGTAATGTATCTTTTACCGATGCCACTTACCTGGCAGGCAAAATGGGGAAAATGAAAATTGTAGACACACATTTTGATGTCACGAATCGGTACAATCTTTGGGCTGGTTTGTTGGGTGGTTTTTTTCTGCACCTCTCCTACTTCGGTACCGACCAGTCTCAGGTATCTCGCTACTTGGGAGGTACTTCTGTAAGTGAAAGTAAGCTGGGCTTATTCTTCAATGGTGTTGTAAAAATACCTATGCAATTCTTTATTCTCTTCATAGGTGTAATGATGTTTGTGTTTTTCATCTTCAATCCCTCCCCGGTTTTTTTCAACAATAAAGCTCTTGAAAGAGCCAATCTCTCTAGAGAAGCAACACAACAATTAACAGCTAAAGAACAGGAACATGCCTCAATAGAAGCTCAGCGTAAAGCAACGGCTTTAGACTTATTAAAATCCCGAGGAACTGCGGAAGAGCAAGTTAATATTGAAAAACTAAGAGATCTCGAAGAAAAAGATAAAAGTATTCGAGGGGATGTGAAGGGCATCTTAAAAAAATATGCACCTGGTATGGAGACAAAAGACACAGACTATGCCTTCCTGAATTTTGTAATGAATAATTTGCCGCATGGCTTGATAGGTCTTTTGCTTGCAGTAATGTTTTGTGCTGCCATGTCTTCAACTTCCGGGCAAATAAGTTCATTAGCATCAACAACTGTTGTCGATTTTTATAAACGTAGTTTTGCAAAAAACAAAACCGATACGCACTACGTATCAGCAACCAAGTATGCCACCCTTGCCTGGGGTGCTGTAGCTATAGGCTTTGCAGTTTCACTCAGGTTATTTGACAATTTGGTACAGGCAGTGAATATTGTCGGCTCTTTATTCTATGGAACCATATTAGGCGTTTTCCTTGTAGCATTTTTCTTAAAATCAGTAAAAGGGTATGCAACATTTTGGGCAGCCATTGTATCAGAAGCAGCCATACTTGGTCTATTCTTTATCGATTCGGGAGTGCACATTACATACTTATGGTATAATGTAATTGCCCCTATTCTGGTTGTGATAATTAGCTTACTGTTGAATCAATTCCTTGTATCTGACAAGGAGAACCAGCCAAACCCAATTCAATAGAAATCATTGCATAAACTGCAATAATCTATCATTTTAAAATAAGTGTCCTTTAGTTTGGAATTCATTACCATATAGCCTATACTTGTATTACAAATATTCATCTTAAACACAATTATTAATTGTCCCTGAACAATTAACACTTTAAATCCCTTATGAAGAAACTTACTTATTTACTTGCTTCATCACTTATTTTAACCGGTGTGGTTAAAGCTGGTGTTGTTAACCCAACCACAGCTAAAATGGCTGCCCAAAATTTTTACAGCCAAACATATCACACACCTGGCGCAACAGCAACCTTAGCGTATACCGAAAAAGATGCATCAGGGACGGAGGTATATTACGCATTTAACATAAACAATAATGGCTTTGTGCTTATTTCAGCAGAAGATGCAGGGCATCCTATTATTGGTTATTCTAACGAAGGACATTATACCTTACCTGTCGCAGGAACTAACTTTAGTTACTGGATGGGTAAGCGTAAAAAAGAGATCTCCTATATCCGTGTTCAAAAATTGTCAAGCACCAAGGATATTTCAAATGAGTGGGCATCCTATATCAGTAACACACCATTGACCCATAAAAACAATTTCCGTAAAGCATTAAGTGGTACTTACCCGTCAAGCACTGCTCATTTGGTTCAAAGCTTATGGAATCAATCTCCTTATTTTAATGATGACTGTCCTGGTGGATCGGTTACCGGTTGCGTTGCTACTGCAATGTCTCAAATCATGAGGTTTTGGAGCTATCCAGCTAAAGGAAGAGGCTCAAACTCATATTGCGATTGTACTGCAAGTGGTTTTTCAATGAACTATGGAACCTTATCAGCTAACTTTGGTAATACTACTTACAACTGGGCCAATATGCCTTTAAGCGTTAATAAAGCCAATACAAGTGTGGCAACCCTATTATATGATGCAGGTGTAAGTGTTGATATGGATTACGCCCCATCAGGAAGTGGTGCCTATGTAATATCTGCCGATGACACTATTTCCGCTCAAAACTCTTACGTTAAATATTTTGGATACAATCCTTCAACTATCTACGGTTTTTACGACAGCACTATTTCAGCCACTTCTTTAATTGATACTTTACAAAATGAGATTAACAATGGCAGGCCTGTTGAATATGCAGGATACGATGCATCTGCAGGCGGACACACATGGGTTTGCGATGGTTACGACTCTATTAACAGTTTCCACATGAACTGGGGCTGGGGCGGACAAGATAATGGATGGTTTGCGCTAACTAATCTTAACCCGGGCGGTACAAGTGGTTATAATTTTGCCTTAGATAACGAATGCCTAATAGGTATTGAGCCGCGTAACATACTCGCGAACTTTGGTGCAAACCCTACTTTTGGCTGTACCAGCTTAACCACAACTTTTACTGACCAAAGCACTACTAACGGTTCTATAATTGGGTACAGCTGGAAATTCCCTGGTGGTACACCATCCACCTCTACGTCAGCCAGCCCAAGTGTTACCTATAACACACCAGGTGTATATGATGTTACAGAAATAGTAACATCAAGTAATGGTATAGATTCTATTACACAAACTGCTCTTATTACTGTTCAGGCACCGGGTGCATTGCCACTTGCTGAAGGATTTGAGTCAGGCACTTTTCCTCCAACTGGCTGGAGTGCTTACAACCCTTCCGGCCACGCAACAACATGGGCCTCATATGCGGTAGGTGCTTATGCAAAAAGCGCTAATTGTATGTATTATAACAATTGTTTAGGTGGCGTTGTGGGCCAGTACGATCAAATGCATAGCCCTTTATTAGATTATTCTAGTGACCCTAGTCCATTCATTTATTTTGATGTTGCATACGAGCCATATGGTGTATATCAAAAGACCAACTATAGCGATACACTTGCTGTGTACTATTCTATAGATTGTGGTACTACATGGAATAATGTGTATCTGAAAGGTGGTGTTGCATTAAGCACAACCGGTGGCACTGCTGAAACAGGAACTGATACTGCCGGTGGCGCTGGATGCTTTGTACCGACAAGCACAACATGGCGCACCGATACTATTGCAATACCTGCCATAGCTAACCAACCTAGCGTGATGCTGGCATTCGAAAACAGGTCTGGTTACGGAGGAAACCTTTATGTAGATAATATCAACCTTCCTAAAGGGCCACTAAGTGTAACTACTCTTTCGGCTCCCGGTACTGTTTCAATTTATCCTAATCCTAACAATGGTTCATTTACAGTTGCATTGGGTAGCCTAAAGAATCAGCAACAACTTGTGGTGTTCAATGTTTTAGGACAGAACATCTACTCAACTGAACTAACCCAAAGCAAGACCCAAATAAGTCTTACTCAACCTGCCGGTGTTTATTTCTACAGAGTACTCTCTATAGATGGTAAAACACTTTCAGAAGGTAAGCTTGTTATAAAATAATATCATCTCTTTCATATAAAGGGCTGCCAAACTAATTGGCGGCCCTTTTTTATTGTATTCATTCTCATTAAATTAATCTCCCTATTTTTGAGGCATGACAATACAATCAAAACTTGGCCGGTTCGATCTGGCCATGATCATAATAAGTTTCATTATTGGTGTAGGCATTTTTCGCACACCAAGTATTGTAGCTAAAGATGCAGGAACACCGTCAATCTTTTATACAGCCTGGATAATTGGCGGTGTTATGAGCATTTTTGGTGCACTTACTTTTGCCGAAATAGGTTCTCGCATGCCTGCAGCGGGTGGCTATTATAAGGTGTTTTCATTTTGCTACCACCCTGCCTTTGCCTTTATGTTAAACTGGGCCATGGTTATAACCAATGCAGGCAGTGCAGTAGGTATTGCCTTAATTGGTGCAGAATATATCAGGCCTGTTCTGGTTCCGGACAGCTGGCAACATTTAATATCAAACAAACTTATTGCGGCTGCAGCATTAACTATTCTTTTCACACTTAACTTTCTTGGAATAAGAATGGGTTCAAGGGTTCAAAACATATTAAGTAGTTTAAAAATAATGATGATACTTGGGCTTTGCTGCGCAGTCTTTGGTACTCATAATTCCATTTCTACTCTACCTATTTCTTCCCTAGCCAATCTCGGTACGTTAAAAACATTGGGGCTATGTCTTATTCCAATATCCTTTACATTGGGCGGATATCAAAACTCTATTAATCTTGGTGCGGATATAAAAGACCCGAAGAAAAATATCCCTATCGGAATATTTGCGGGTATGACTGTTGTAATACTACTATACCTGCTTATCAACTTTGCTTATTGCAACGTATTGGGCTTCGAAAATCTTAAAGGCATGTCGTTGCCAGCTGCCGAGCTTGCCAAAAGTTTTCTGGGCGAAAATGGCTTTAAGGTAACCTCTATTATAGTGTTTGTTTCTGTACTGGGTTTTATAAACACAGCCTTCTTGCACAACCCGCGTATTTACTATGCTATGGCCGAAGATGAGGTATTGCCCGATATCTTTAAAAGTGTAAATAAAGACACGCAAACCCAGGAGTTCGGACTGATCTTTTTCTTAGCATTAGCCATTATATCGTTGTTATTCCTGAGTTCCTTCAGTAAGATAATTAGCTATGTAGAATTTATAGATACCATATCTCTTGCATTTGCTGCGGCTACTTTATTCATATTCAGAACTAAACAATCGCAGCTAGATTATAATGGATACAAGGTGCTCTTCTACCCTATTGTACCCATACTGTTTATATTATTACAAGCATGGGTATGCTATAATATACTCACATCTCAAACCACCGAAGCCATGTATGGCATGGCTATTTTCCTTGGAGGTTTTCCCCTTTATTACATCATAAAAAAACTGCTGTAGGGGTAAAAATATTACCTTTGCTTATCATCTTAAACAACTACAGTTTATGCCATTACTTATAGCGCCATCTATACTTTCGGCTGATTTCAGCAATTTAAAAGCGGGTATTGATATGATTAACACAAGTGAGGCTGATTGGTTCCATGTGGATGTGATGGATGGTGTTTTTGTACCTAATATTTCTTTCGGTTTCCCTATAATGAAAGCACTGAAAGAGCATGCACAAAAAATGCTCGATGTGCATTTAATGATCGTTGAGCCTGACCGTTATATTGAAGAATTCAAAAAGGCAGGTGCCGGATTACTTACCGTGCATTATGAAGCATGTACTCACCTGCATCGTACACTTCAAAACATTAAGCACCATGGCATGAAGGCTGGTGTGGCTATTAATCCGCATACACCAATTAGTGCCTTAGCGGATATTATTCGCGACATTGATGTAGTATTGGTAATGTCTGTAAACCCGGGCTTTGGTGGACAAAAATTCATTCCACATACATTCGATAAAGTATTGCGTTTAAAACAATTGATCATTGAAAGCAGCGCCAAGACCAAGATAGAAGTTGATGGTGGAGTTGATTTGGATAATGCATTGCCCTTAATGCGTGCGGGAGCTGATATTCTGGTAGCAGGCAATACTATCTTCTCATCGCCTAACCCTAAAGAGTGCATCAAGTTCTTAAAAGACCCTTTATAAAATCCATATACCATGACATTAGAAGAAAAGATTAACGCGGAAATAAAGGCCGCTATGATAGCTAAGCAAACAGAGAAACTTAACGCTCTGCGTGCAATAAAATCAGAGATCCTTTTGCTTAAGTCATCAGAAAAAGGAACCAGCGATGATGCTGAAACCAAAGCCCTGATGAAGATGGTAAAACAGCGTAAGGAGTCTGCTGATATTTACAAAGAACAAAATCGCCCTGAATTAGCAGAAGCTGAATTAGTGCAAGTTGGCGTTATAGAAAGCTTTTTGCCAAAGCAAATGAGTCCTGAAGAGCTAACCGAAGCCATTAAAGCCATTATGGCTCAAGTTGGAGCCTCAACCCCTGCAGATATGGGTAAGGTGATGGGTGTTGCTACTAAGCAATTAGCCGGCAAAGCAGAAGGCAGAGCTATTTCGGAAACGGTAAAGAAGCTGTTAAGCGGAAACTAGCCTTTGATTTTCTTATAAAGTCCTTCAATTGAGGATGCAAAAGAATCCCATTGAAAGCGCTTTTTCTCTAACTGGGCATTCGCCACATAACCAGCCTCACGCTTGTTTTCATAAAAGTCGTTTATAGCATCAGCTATTGCGGGAACATTGGGTTGTACCACATAACCTACCTTGCCGTGAGGCACAATTTCAGACAGCCCACCTACATCAGTAACCAGCATAGGTTTATCAAAGTGATAGGCTATTTGGGTTACTCCACTCTGCGTAGCACTGCGGTATGGCTGTACTACCATATCGGCTGCAGAGAAGTAATACCGCACCATTTCTGATGGTATGTAGTTGGTATGCATAGCCACACTATCCTGCAGGCCATATTCTTTTATCTTATCCTCATAGTATTTGCCGTCTTCGTAATACTCACCGGCTACAACCAGTTTCAATTTCTTATTCTTAATGCGTGCATCAGCCATTGCTTCCAAAAGCATATCGAGCCCCTTATAGCGCCTTATAAAGCCAAAGAAAAGCATGTAAGAGTCACTTGGAGATAGTCCCAGTTTAGCTTTTGCTTCTTCTTTGCTCACCTTTTGCCCGAAATCGAACATAGGGTGAGGATGTAATATGTAATTGGCTTTAGGAGCAAAGGTCAACAGATCATCGGCCACGTTCTGGCTCATAGCCACAAAGCCATGGTTATTATTTACAAAATACCGGGTGAGTGCTTTATCGTAAAACTTTTGTTCGTGCGGAATAACATTATCGAGTATGCTAATGTTGATCACGCCCTGTTTTTTAAGCCTTTTAGCGACTGTTCCCAGCGAAGGCGAGAAGTAAGGCATCCAATACTTCGTAATCATCATATCGGGCTTAAAATCGGCTATAGCGCGGGCGGTTTTGCCATAGGTAAACGGGTTAACCGTATCAAGTACCCGAACAGCTTTAACATCTTCTGCCGAATCTTTAGCTTCCGCATACTGGGTTTTACCGGGAAATAATAGCTCAGGGTATTGCCGAGTGAACGTAAATGCCTTTATTTCATGATTCTTGGCAAACTCATTGAACAAAGCCGCATTGAATTGGGCTATACCTCCCCTATACGGATAAAATGTAGATAGATACGCTATGCGCATGCTTATACCAGCTTTTGAATGGACGAGAACACGCTATTTACCGGAAGATCGTTCATACAGCATTTTTCGCGGGTACAGGTATTGCCGTAAAAATCATCGCAGCCCGAAGTAGGCTCTACAATAATTCCTCTGCCATACATTTCGAATTCGTGCCTGTTGAATATGTTATTGAACAATACCAGTGGGCGTTTCAGTCCAATAGCAATGTGCATCATCATACTTACAGCAGTAACAATAAGGTCGCAGTTAGCAGTAATGGCAATAAACTCTTCTAAAGAATAAGTACCCGGGTAATACAATCCTGTTTCCTGGGCAAATGATTTATTACGCGCATCCTCCGCCTCACCACCCAAAGCAACAGGATAGTATCCTGCCTTTTGTAACTGACGTATTAACTCAATCCAATACTCATTAGGCCACAAACGGGTGTTCCAACGGGGACCACAGCCGGTATTAAGACCTACTATTTTTTTGTCCTGCGCTTTTTCTTTCAATACCTCCCACTTCTTAACCAATGTACTGTTTACATTCAGCACCGGCTCTTCTTTCTGAAAATCGAGTTCGCATATTTCAAATATCTCTTGCGGATAGCTCTTAGTATTGGCTTTCGATTCATCATCGAACAAGCCTGTAACTATCTTCCTGTCTGCTGCAGCGTTCGTTCCAACAAGGTGATTATCCTTGCGGGTAAATCCGTATTTCTGTTTTGCTTTTACTTGCGATAATAAAGTGCAAGCTTCAACATCTTTATCAAGATTGATAGCTATATCAAACTCTTGCGAGAATAAGGGCAAAATGCTTTTATATTCGAACTTTGCAATAACATCAATACTGCCATCATGTGGCAATATATCTGGTGAGTGGGTTATCCAGGTAATATGTGCGTTAGGATACATCTTTCTATAGCGCACTAATAAAGCAGTAGAACGTATAACATCACCCAGCGCACCAAGCTTAACAATAAGTATGCGATGGCTTACCTGTATATATTCATCACAGGTACATTTTTTACCTCTAAGCTTATTCGGTTTACAAGGAATATCACCTCGAAAATACTTACAATCGAACTTAACCTCTTTAATATCCATAATTACAAATATCGAATAACGAATACTGAATATCCAATTTCGAAATAAAAACAGAACTACTTTCTTCTGTCATTATTCTTTTTTGCTGTTTCAATACTCTTGTTAAAAATAGCAATCAATTCATTACACTCAACCAATCCCTTATCAACCATATTGGTTTTACTACTGAGTGAAACTCTCTTAATTATTTTCAAGCTTACAAAAGTCTCCCGAAGTTCCTTGAGTAATATTTTTAATTTATGAATAAAGTCGGCACTTGATTCTGCGCTTTGAGCTTCTCCGTATTGCAAAGCAGGTGAAGTACCCGACCTAACTACTTGACCTGAAAGATGCCTTCCGGCAGGAGTATTTTGTAAGCTTTCTGAAATCTCAATTACTACAACAGAAAAATCAATAAGCCTGTCTTCCAAATCAAATTTTCTTTTGCTCTGATTTGGAGCCTCCACTTCAGTATTCGATATTCTTTGTTCGGTATTCATTATTGGCATTCTGTCTTTCCCTTCAGTATTCGATATTCCTTGTTCGATATTCGATATTAATATTGGCTATTCGCCAATATTTAGACTTCTTTCTCTACCTGGTATTTAACCTTATCATTATTACCTTGCGATATAAGTTCACCCAGGAACCCTGCAAGGAAGAATTGTGTACCCAATATCATGAATAGTATGCCAAAGTAAAATGCCGGCCTGTCGGTCATTTTGTATATGTGGTTTATAAACTTATCGTATGTAAGTATGGCAGCTTCGGCAAAGCCAAGCAGGAACAATACAGTGCCGATCAAGCCAAATAAATGCATTGGCTTACGGCCGAATTTGGTAACAAAGCTTATTGAAAGCAGATCGAGAAAACCATTCACAAAACGGCTCATACCAAACTTACTGGTGCCATATTTGCGGCTTTGATGCTGTACTATCTTCTCCCCTATGTTCGAAAATCCCGCCCATTTAGCCAATACCGGTATATACCTGTGCATTTCTCCATGAACCTCTACATTCTTAACCACATCATTATTGTATGCTTTTAAACCACAATTAAAGTCGTGCAGGTAAATGCCCGACATTTTGCGTGTGGCCCAGTTAAATAGTTTAGTAGGTATTGTTTTGGTAATAGGGTCATATCGCTTCTGTTTCCAGCCCGATACCATATCAAAACCATCCACAATTATCATTTTGTACAGATCAGGTATTTCATCAGGCGAGTCCTGCAAGTCAGCATCCATGGTAATTACCACATTACCTTTGGCTCTTGCAAAAGCTACATTCAGCGCTGCCGATTTGCCATAGTTACGCCTTAAGCGAATCCCTTTTATCGAACTATTTTTAGCAGCCTGCTCCTCTATTACTTTCCACGATGCATCTTTGCTACCATCATCGGTCAACAACACTTCATAGCTAAAATTATTAGCCTTCATTACACGCTCTATCCAAGCGCACAACTCCGGTAATGACTCAGCTTCGTTAAGTAAAGGAACAACTACTGAAATATCCATATACGCCTTTAAACTATGCTATTGGTGTATTATTGTCTTCCATAAAAGGTTTTGGTTTAGATGTAATAGCCGCAGCTAATAGGCCCACAATAGCACCAATAATAATATTACCGATTAAACTAAATATCATCATCATTGCAGGAGTCATAAACATCTTTGTATATTTCATAGCCATTTCAATCTGTTCACTGCTCATACCTTTATTTACCATATTGGCTTGACTCTGTTCGATCATTTTAGAAATAAAATCGGGGCTAAGCTGCATGAATATGAGAAAATAGATTGTAGTAATAACTGAAATTATTAGTACCATAAGTATGCCAATTTTATATTGATCACCAAATGAAGCATAACCGCCGTTAACCTTATCGCGAAACTGGCGCATAGCCATTATCATGCCACCAATCATAATAACATAACCAAAGTATGACACGGAGGGATTAGAGAAGCTTGCGCCTGTTACATACATTAAATATGAAAAGAGACTCATAACAATTGCTGTTATAATTCCCCATCTAACTATAACTGTGGATTTTTTCATGTATTTGAGATTATATTATATTTACAAAAGTAATTTTTTTCACTTACCATTAAGATACATTTATAACAGCAAACCAAACAATAAACTATGGATAAACAATTAGTAACAACCGGAACAGAACTTGCAGGATACCGTGTAGTTAAGAACTTAGGTGTAGTGCGTGGTATTATAGTCCGTTCACGCAGCCTTATCGGAAACATCGGCGCTGGCTTCCAATCGCTTTTTGGTGGCAACATTACCATTTACACCAACCTGTGCGAAAAAGCCCGTGAGGACGCTTTTAACCTAATGCTTGCTCATGCTGAAGAACACGGTGCTAATGCTATTATAGCTGCCCGTTACGATGCTAATGAAGTAATGCAAGGCATTACTGAAGTTTTAGCATACGGTACAGCTGTAGTGGTTGAAAAGATATAAACCAAGTTTACCGCAGAGACGCTAAGGCGCAAATTCTCGTTATTGCGAATCCGCGGGTTGGCGGATGTGGCAATCCCAGTATTTTTTTTCAAAGAACACTTAAAATGCAACACTTTTTCTCGCAGATTGAAAAATGTGTTGCATTTTCATTTTACTGCAATATCTGTTCCTACTCACCCCAAACCCCTAAAGGGGTTTTGAATGTATACTGTGCTTTTCAACGCAAATAATTAAAGCCCCTTTAGGGGTTTGGGGTAAATAGCTGGCATGTTGAGCTTGTCGAAACATATTCTATTTTCTACCACAAATTACTCAGGTTTCCACAGATTCCTAAAACCTCTGTAATGGGGTTACACTTTTTATGTTTGTTACCCATCAACATATTGGTTTTCAATATACTGAACTCGAAATTTTTCATAGTTTTGTCACCCCACTTTCGGGTTTTCACCCTTTAATTTTTCAGGTTATATTTAACCGCAAAATACGCCAAGTTTAAAACCATGCCAAGGCCGCAAAGAACTACTACAAATTTAAACAATAGCGTTAGCCTATTAAACAAAATAGAATGGCATTTTTCAACAACTCGCATAAATAAAAAAGGGGCTAAAAGCCCCTTTTTTATTATTATAGTTTGGTTGAGAATTACTCAGCTGCAGCAGCAGTTTTAGCTGCTTTCTCGCCGGTAGCTCCACCTTTTTTACGTCCCCTACGGGTTGTGCCCTTAGCTGCTTTTGTATCTTCAGCTTTGGTTACTGTAGCACCTGACAGGTTATCGTTAAAGTCAACAAGTTCTAATAAACACATATCAGCGTTATCGCCGGCGCGTGCACCGGTCTTAAGTATGCGTGTGTATCCACCAGGACGTGTAGCTACCTTAGGTGCAATGGTTCTGAAAAGTTCCATAACAGCATCCTTGTTTTGCAAGTAGCTGAATGCAAGCCTGCGGCTAGCGGTTGTGTCTTCTTTCGATTTTGTAATGATAGGCTCAACATAGATCTTAAGCGCTTTAGCCTTAGCCAATGTAGTGTTGATCCTTTTGTGCATGATCAAAGAAGCCGACATGTTCGAGAACAACGCCTTGCGGTGTGAGCTTGTACGGCCTAAGTGATTGTGTTTATTTAAGTGTCTCATTTCTTTCTTGAAAAATTCTTAATTCCTAATTCTTAATCTTAATTAAATATTACTCTTTGTCCAGTCTGTACTTGTCAATGGTCATACCAAAAGAAAGTCCTTTTGTTTTGATAAGGTCTTCAATTTCAGTAAGAGACTTCTTACCAAAGTTGCGGAACTTTAACAAGTCGTTCTTGTTGAATTGAACTAATTGGCCAAGGGTACTTACTTCAGCTGCCTTTAAGCAGTTAAGCGCACGTACTGAAAGGTCCATATCAACCAATTTGGTTTTAAGTAATTGACGGATACGTAAGTCGTTCTCATCTAATTCTTCGCTTTGGCTCTTGCTGTCTAAATCAATAGTGATCTTTTCATCGGAGAACAATGCAAAGTGGTAGATAAGAATTTTAGCAGCCTCTTTTAATGCTTCTTTAGGATGGATAGAACCATCGGTAACAACAGTAAGTAACAACTTTTCATAGTCAGTCTTCTGTTCAACACGGAAGTTTTCTACGGTGTATCTTACGTTCTTTATCGGAGTAAAGATTGAGTCAATTGGAACGATTCCTATTTCTGCATTCAATGGCTTGTTTTCTTCAGCAGGAACATAACCACGTCCTTTAACGATGGTAATATCCATTTTAAGTTTCACTGAAGATTCCATACGGCAAATAACCTGGTCTGGGTTAAGAACCTGGAATGCTGAAGTAAATTTACCAAGGTCGCCCGCGGTAAGTACTTCTTTATCGCTAATAGAAATGCTAACTTTTTCGGTATTGGTACCGTCAATTTGCTTTTTAAACCTAACTTGTTTCAGGTTCAATACTATTTCGGTTACGTCTTCCATTACGCCTTTAATAGTAGCGAATTCATGGTCAACACCTTGTATCTTCACTGAAGAGATAGCATATCCTTCGAGAGAAGAAAGTAAAATACGCCTTAATGCATTGCCAATGGTAATACCATAGCCAGGCTCTAAAGGCTTGAATTCAAACTCTCCTTCTACTTCTGTAGAAGATGTCATTATAACTTTATCAGGTTTTTGAAATGCTAAGATCGCCATCTGGATATTTAGTTTTGAAGGATTATTAATACTATTATTTAGAGTACAATTCAACGATAAGCTGTTCCCTAATGTTTTCAGGTATCTGGTCTCTTGGAGGGAGTGCCAGGTATGTACCTTCTAACGATTGTGAGTTAAACTCGATCCAAGCATATGGATGCGGGTTACCTGCGCCTACTGCATTAGCAATAATTTCAAGTGATTTCGATTTTTCCCGAACTGCAACTTTATCACCTGGTTTAAGGGTGTAAGAAGCAATGTTCACAGGGTTTCCGTTAACCAAAATGTGGCCGTGGTTAACCAATTGCCTTGCAGCTGCGCGCCTTGGAGCAATACCCATACGATAAACTACGTTATCGAGCCTCGATTCTACCAACTGAAGTAATACTTCACCGGTAACACCCTTAGAACGGCTAGCCTTAGCAAAGGTTTTACGGAATTGTTTTTCCAATATACCATAGGTATATTTTGCCTTTTGCTTTTCTTGCAACTGTTCAGAGTATTCAGAATGCTTAGAACCACGTTTCTTTCCGAAACCGTGCATCCCCGGAGGGTAGTTCTTCTTTTCTAATACTTTATCAGGGCCAAAAATTGGCTCTTTAAACTTTCTAGCTATTCTCGAACGAGGACCAGTGTATCTTGCCATTGTTACTTATTATTATAAATTAAACTTTACGTTTCTTAGGAGGCCTGCAACCATTGTGCGGAAGAGGTGTAATATCTACGATCTCGGTAACTTCAATACCGGAAGCGCCAATGTTACGGATAGCTGAATCTCTACCGGCTCCAGGGCCTTTTATATACACTTTCACCTTACGCAAACCAAGGTCAGTAGCTACTTTAGAAGCATCTTGCGCTGCAACCTGGGCTGCAAACGGAGTATTCTTCTTAGCGCCTCTGAAACCCATTTTACCTGCGCTCGACCATGCAATGGTTTGACCGCTGATATTGGTAAAGGTTATTATAATGTTATTAAAAGTAGCGTTAACGTGCGCTTGTCCTACTGCGTCAACTTTAACAGTTCTTTTTCTAACTACTTTGTTTGCTGCTGGTGCTGCACCTGCTTGTTGCGGTTTTGCCATTTTTCTGCGTGCTATTTATTATTATTTAACTGCCATTTTCTTGTTAGCAATGGTCTTCCTTCTTCCCTTACGGGTACGAGCATTGGTTTGGGTGTTTTGTCCCCTAACCGGTAAACCCATACGATGGCGCATACCGCGGTATGAGCCAATATCTATAAGCCTTTTGATGTTAAGCTGTACTTCTGAACGAAGTGCTCCTTCTACTTTTACTTCTTCAGTAATGATCTTACGTATCTTATTCAACATATCGTCATTCCACTCAGAAACCTTCATAACAGGGTCAACACCAGCTTCGGCTAATATTTTGCGCGACTTGCTGCGACCAATGCCATAAATGTAAGTAAGGCCTATTTCGCCTTGTTTATTATTAGGTAAATCTACACCTGATATACGTGCCATATTTTATTCTTTTTTTTTATTTCGGGCTGCGAAGTTAATAAATAATTCAATATCAACCGCCTTTTTGTCTTTGTTTGAATTTTGGGTTCTTCTTGTTGATTACATAAAGACGGCCTTTACGCTTAACTATCTTACAGTCAGCGCTCCTCTTTTTAATTGATACTTTTACTTTCATGGCTTAATTGTTATTGTCTGCTTTTTACTATTAATACCTCATTATTATTCTTCCTTTGCTCAGGTCGTAAGGCGAAAGTTCTAGTTTCACCCTGTCTCCAGGCAATAATTTTATGTAGTTCATACGCATTTTTCCCGAAATGTGCGCTGTTACCATGTGTCCATTTTCCAGTTCAACCCTGAACATAGCATTTGATAATGCTTCTGTAATGGTTCCGTCCTGTTCTACCGATAACTGTTTTGTCATATCAGAATTGTGCTGCTTCTACTTTTTCTATTTCTTCAAACGATGTCAATAATTCTGCTTTCCCGCTTCCTATGGCTACCGTATGCTCAAAATGAGCCGAAGGTTTACCATCTTTTGCTGTTATTGTCCACCCGTCGTTCTCTTGTTTCACTTCCTTCTTTCCCATATTTATCATTGGCTCTATTGCTATCACCAATCCGCGCTGTAACTTAATACCGTTACCTTTTTTACCGTAGTTTGGTACATCAGGCGCTTCGTGCAGATGTCTGCCTATTCCGTGCCCTACCAGTTCCCTAACTACTCCGTACTTATGTTCCTCTGCGTATCCGCCAATAGCTGAGCTAATATCCCCCATTCTATTGCCTTCTTTCGCTTCGTTTATCCCTTTGTAAAGCGATTCTTTGGTAACCTTTAATAAGTTAGCCAGTTCTTCGCTTATCTTTCCTACTCTAAATGTATAGGCCGAATCTCCATAATAACCATCTTTCACAACCCCGCAGTCTACCGAAACAATATCGCCTTCTTTTAAGGCGTAGTTTCCCGGTATACCGTGTACTACCTGTGCGTTAACCGAAACACAAAGCGTAGCAGGAAATCCCTTATACCCTTTGAAGGCCGGTTTAGCGCCTTGCGATAGTATATAACTTTCAGCTATCTTATCCAGATCTGCTGTAGTTATGCCCGGCTTAATTGATTTACCAACTTCTGCCAGGGTTTTTGAAACAATCAAAGAACTTTCACGAATCTTTTCAATATCGCTTTCAGTCTTATAATATATTGTACTGCCCACGGTAATGCTTAAATACTACTTACGCCGCCGTAGCGCCGCTTAATGATGTCCTGCCTTTAATCCTGCCGGTCTTCATTAATCCATCGTAGTGGCGCATTAACAGATAGCTCTCAATTTGTTGAAGAGTATCCATCATAACACCTACTAAAATAAGTAATGAGGTTCCGCCATAAAAACGTGCAAATGAGTTATCCATACCAAATTTCATAGCTATTGAAGGCATGATAGCCACAAAAGCAAGGAATACGGCACCCGGTAAGGTAATACGAGACATTACCATATCAATATACTCGGCAGTCTTTTTACCTGGTTTAACACCCGGTATATAGCCACCATTGCGTTTCATATCCTCAGCCATTTGGTTAGGATTGATGATAACTGCTGTATAGAAATAGGTAAAGGCAACGATCATAACACCAAACAGGAAGTTATACCAGAAACCACCAATATCGGTAAGCGCACTAACAATACCCGACATAGTTGCCGAAGTAGAAAAGCCTGCTAATGTTATTGGAAGGAACATGATAGCCTGTGCAAAAATGATTGGCATAACACCCGATGCGTTCACCTTTAATGGGATGAATTGACGAGCGCCACCATATTGTTTGTTACCTACTATACGTTTTGCAAACTGAACCGGTATACGGCGTGTACCTTGCACCAGTAATATAGTTGCCATAACCACAGCTACTAAGAATACTAATTCTACAAGTAATACTATAAGTCCGCCACCGTTAGATGCAACACGCGATGCAAATTCCTGGAAGAATGATGCAGGCAGCCTGGCTATAATACCGATCATAATAATGAGCGATATACCATTTCCAATACCTTTATCAGTTATCTTTTCGCCTAACCACATTACAAATATGGTACCTGCTATCAACACTAATACTGAACGGATATAGAAGAAAGTAACATTACCTTCTACATTAGAATATGCCAATATTTGTGAGTAGATATACCCGGGAGCCTGGAAAGCGGTTACAAACACAGTAAGCACACGTGTAATGCGCTCTATCTTCTTTTGTCCGCTAGGGCCTTCCTTCTGTAACTTTTGGAAATATGGAACAGCTATACCTAATAACTGCACTACGATTGATGCAGAAATGTATGGCATAATACCTAAACCAAATATTGAGGCACGGCTAAAAGCACCGCCCGCAAATATATTGATAAGGCCCACAAGGCCACTTCCGGCGTCTGAACCATGGTTTGCAGCAAGCTGCGCTGAGTTAACGCCAGGCAATATAATGTAAGAGCCTAAACGATATACCAGCAGGAAACCTAAGGTATTCAGTATCCTTACCCTGAGATCCTCAATGGCAAAGATGTTTTTTAACGTATTAATGAAATTCTTCACAAATAATAGCGGTGTTATTCGGCTTTCTTAACTTTTCTTTCTGTAATAAGGGCTTTACCTTTCTGGCCTTCAATGGCTGTTTTAGCAGCAGCAGAGAACGCATCAGCGGTAATTTCGAGGGCTGCATTAAACTTGTCAGCTCCCCTGCTAAGTACTTTTATGTTAGCGCGCTTTGATGCAAGGCCGTGCATAACAAAGAAATCTCTGTTAACCACTTTTACACCTGCAGCAGCAGCAACTTCCTGTATAGTATCAAGGTTAATACCATGAAACTCTACACGGTGAACATTTTTGAAACCGTACTTAGGTACACGTTTGTGTAAAGGCATTTGACCACCTTCAAAACCACGCTTTGCAGAATAACCTGCTCTTGCTTGCGCACCTTTGTTACCCCTGGTTGCAGTTCCGCCTCGCGAACCTTCACCACGCGCAATTCTTTTACGTTTATGTGTTGAACCTTTTTTCGGTTTTAAATTATGCAATTCCATCTTCTACTTTTTAATCAGTTATGCTAATATGTTCACTAAATGGTGTACTTTACGCACCATTCCTCGTATTTGAGGGGTATCGTTCTTTTCAATGATCTGGTTAAGCCTGGTAAAACCAAGTGCTTTCAGTGTCCTCTTCTGATCAGCAGGGTGATCTATACCGCTGCGAACCTGTTGTATTTTAATCTTAGCCATGATTCTGTTTATTATCCGTTAAATACTCTGTCTACTTCAATAGAACGGTGAGCTGCCACTGTCCTTGCATCACGCAGTTGCATCAAAGCATCCATAGTAGCTTTTACTACGTTGTGCGGATTCGATGAACCTAATGATTTTGCTAACACGTCTTTAATACCAACGCTTTCAAGTACGGCACGCATAGCACCACCTGCTATAACACCGGTACCCGCAGCTGCAGGCTTAATAAATACGCGAGAACCGCTGTACTTACCTGATTGTTCGTGTGGGATGGTTGCTTTTGTCAATGAAACCTTAATAAGGTTCTTCTTGGCATCTTCAATACCTTTGGTAACTGCATCGGTAACCTCACGGGCTTTTCCAAGACCATAGCCTACTATGCCCTTTTCATTACCCACTACCACAATAGCTGCAAAACTAAAAGTTCTACCACCCTTGGTAACTTTGGTTACACGTTGAACCGCTACCAGCTTATCCTTAAGCTCAACATCGGTAGAACGTACCCTTTTTACTGAAACATTTGATCCTGACATGTTCTTTATTTCTTAATTAATTGTAATTCTTATTAAAACTTTAATCCGCCTTCTCTTGCGCCTTCAGCAAGAGCCTTAACCCTTCCGTGGTAAAGGTATCCGCCTCTGTCAAATACTACTTTGCTAACACCTGCTTTCGAAGTTCTTTCTGCAACAAGCTTTCCAACTTCCTTAGCCATTTCTGACTTGGTAGCCTTTTTCTTAGCAAGGTCTTTTTCTAAAGACGATGCAGCAGCAACGGTTTTACCCGAAATATCATCAATTACCTGAGCATATATTTCAGAATTGCTTCTGTATACAGCCAACCTTGGAGATTCTGCACTGCCTTCGATCTTACGACGGATGCGGTATCTGATCTTCCTTCTCCTGGTTATTTTATTACTTGTGTTAGCCATGACTTTATATTCTTAATTTTTAATTCTTAATTCTGATTATTTAGCGCTACCTGCAGCAGATTTACCAGCCTTGATACGTAATTGTTCGCCAGCATAACGTACACCCTTGCCTTTATAAACGTCAGGTTTACGAAGCGAACGTATCTTAGATGATACCATGCCAAGTAATTCTTTATCGTGAGATTCAAGAACCAGTGACGGAGCTTTACCCTTTTCAGTAGTAGAACTAGCCTTGATATCTTTAGGTAATTCAAATATAATAGTGTGCGAAAAGCCTAAGGTAAGATCAAGCATTTGGCCTTGTGTGCTTACTTTAAAACCTACACCCACAATTTCCTGGTTGGTTTTAAAACCTTGCGATACACCAATAACCATGTTATTGATAAGTGACCTGTAAAGGCCATGTAAAGCCTTGTGCCTCTTTTGATCGCTTGGCCTTTTTACTACTACGTGGCCATCTTCTACAGCTACGGTAATATCGGCATCAATGGTACGGGTAAGTGCACCTTTAGGGCCTTTTACGTTAATAACATTTTTATTAACGCTAACCTCTGTTCCCTTTGGTATTGCTATCGGTAATTTTCCTATCCTGGACATTGTCTTTAAATTTTAGTATCTATTAATAAACGTAACATATAACCTCTCCGCCTACATTCTTGGTGCGGGCTTCCTTATCTGTCATAACACCTTGCGATGTTGAAACAATAGCTACACCCAAGCCATTCAGTACGCGTGGTAACCCATCGGCACCGGTGTACTTACGTAAACCCGGACGGCTGATGCGTTCAATCTTTTTAATAGCAGAAAGACGTGAAGGCGAGTTATACTTAAGTGCAATTTTAATCACACCCTGGTGGCCTGTTTTTTCTTCTACTTTATAGTTAAGGATATATCCCTTTTCATGAAGAATACGGGTAATTTCCTTTTTAAGGTTTGATGCAGGAATTTCTACAAGCCTGTGTCTTGCCTTTATTGCGTTACGAACTCGTGTTAAGTAGTCAGCTATTGAATCTGTCATTTCTCTTTTTATTATTATGTTTTAAACTTACCAGCTAGATTTGGTTACACCCGGTATCTTACCGTTAAGGGCCCATTCCCTGAACATGTTCCTGCAAATACCAAATTGGCGCATGTATCCTCTTGGCCTACCGGTTATTTTGCAGCGATTACGCAGACGAACTGCTGATGAGTTGCGAGGCAACTTAGATAAGCCTACGTAATCGCCTGCTTTCTTAAGCGCTGCTCTTCTCTCAGCGTACTGATCAACGAGTCTTTCTCTTTTTACCTGACGTGCTTTAACACATTCTTTTGCCATTGGTCTATTGTATAAAAATTATTTATTATTCTTCTGAATTAAGTTTCTTGAACGGCATACCGAAAGATTCTAATAAAGCAAATGCTTCTTCGTCTGTCTTTGCTGTAGTAACAAAGGTTATATCCATACCCATGATACGGCTAACTTTGTCCATTACTATTTCCGGAAATATAATTTGCTCGGTAATACCAAGGGTATAGTTACCATGGCCATCAAAACCTTTACGTTCAATACCTTTAAAGTCACGGATACGTGGCAATGCTGCTGAAATAAGACGATCTAAGAAATCGTACATATTGTTACCCCTTAAGGTAACGCGGCAGCCTACAGCTACACCTTTTCTTAATTTAAAGTTCGCTATATCTTTCTTCGATTTAGCGGTAACTGCTTTCTGGCCTGTAACAGCTGTCATTTCATTAACTGCTGCTTCAGCAAGCTTACGGTCAGATACTGCAATACCCAAGCCCTGGTTCAAACAGATCTTAGAGATCTTTGGTACTTCCATGCTGCTGGTATAGCCATATTTCTTCTGCAATGCAGGAGAAATGTTCTTATCATACATGGCCTTAAGCCTTGGTGTATATGTTGCTGTTTTGTTGGTGCTGCTCATGACTTAATTTATTTTGTAGCCTCTTTTATTACTTCTCCTGTTTTCTTTGCAATTCTTACAATCTTGTTAGATTTCTCGTCGTGCTTACGGCCTACACGTGTAGGTTTTCCGCTTGCCGGATCGATAAGCATAAGGTTAGATATATTAATAGAAGCTTCCTTCTTGATAATACCACCTTTTGGGCTTTTTTGATTAGGCTTTGTGTGACGAGAAACAACATTAATGCCTTCTACAAATGCCCTGTAACGGTCAGTATCAATATCCAGTATTTTACCCTCTTGTCCGCGAGAGTTACCAGATAGGACCTTCACCATATCTCCTTTCTTTAGCTTTATTTTTACCTTTAAAATTGTCTTCATTTTATGAAAAAAGGGTTGCAAAGTTAATTTTTATTCGAATATATTCGACTTTTTCTTTATTTATAGTACTTCCGGAGCCAATGATATGATCTTCATGAATTGTTTTTCACGCAATTCCCTTGCTACCGGGCCGAAGATACGTGTGCCTCTCAACTCCTCCGCATCGTTAAGTAATACTACTGCATTATCATCAAAACGGATAAAAGAACCGTCAGCACGTTTGGTAGCACGTTTTGTACGTACAATTACTGCTTTCGATACAGCACCTTTCTTTATACCACCTGTAGGTATTGCATCCTTTACGGTAATAACGATCTTATCTCCAATACCGGCCGAACGCCTGTGGCTATCACCCAATATACGGATACAAAGCACTTCCTTAGCTCCGCTGTTATCTGCACATACTAATCTCGACTCTTGTGTTATCATGGCTTAAAAAATTTAAATCAATTAATACTTACTTGGCTTTTTCTACTATTTCCACCAATCTCCAGCACTTGTTCTTGCTCAATGGCCTGGTTTCTTCAATACGAACTAGGTCGCCGCTATGCGCTTCATCCTTTTCGTCGTGCGCAAAGAATTTAGATGTACGCTTAATGTACTTACCGTACTTAGCGTGCATAATCTTCCTTTCTACGCTTACCACAATGGTTTTAGCCATTTTATCGCTGGTAACCAGACCTACTTTTTCTTTTCTTAACTTACGTTCTTCCATGAGGAAATATTAATAGATAATTGTGTTTTATTTCGATTTAACGGTTGATTTTGCCCTTTCGCTTGACTCGGTAAGGAGACGTGCAACAAGTTTGCGTTGGCTGCGTACCCTTATTGGGCTCTCTATTGGAGATACTGCATGCTGAAGCTTAAGCTTGGTAAGAAGCATTTGCTCACTTGCAATTTTTTCTTTCAGTTCGCTGTCGCTTAATTTCTTAATTTCTACTGATTCCATTTTACTATCTTATTATAAATTTCAATTCAATTACTTAGCTGCTTCTTCAACGTATTCGCGGCGAACCACAAACTTGGTTGTTATTGGCAGTTTATGTGATGCCAAACGGAAAGCTGCTTGAGCTTCTGCCATGGTAACACCTTCAATTTCGAAAATGATACGGCCTGGTTGTACAACTGCTGCCCAAAATTCAGGAGCACCTTTACCCTTACCCATACGTACTTCGGCAGGTTTACGGGTAATTGGCTTATCTGGGAATATACGTATCCAAGCTTGTCCTTTACGTTGCATATGGCGGGTAAGCGCTACACGGGCTGCTTCAATTTGCCTGTCGCTGATCCAAGCACCTTGTATTGCTTTTAAACCGAATGAACCAAATGCTAATTCACTGCCCCTCTTGGTATCACCCTTTGGTGGCATCTTATGCATCTTACGGAACTTTGTCTTTTTAGGCTGTAACATCTTTTCTTAGATTACTTATTTAAAATTCTTAATTTTTTATTGAATTAAGCTTCGTTTCTTGGTCCTCTTTTCTTATTACCACCGCCATTACTTGGCCTGCGGTCTCCTCTATCTCCCCTATTGTCTCTGCTATCACCACCTTTGTTGAAGCTTAAGCTCTTTTTGTCTTTCATCATTCCAATATTTGGAGAAAGATCGCGTTTGCCATAAATTTCTCCACGGCATATCCAAACTTTGATACCGATACGGCCATAGGTTGTGTGTGCTTCAGAAATTGCATAGTCAATATCAGATCTTAAAGTATGCAATGGTGTACGACCTTCTTTGTAAATTTCAGAACGAGCGATATCTGCTCCTTCTACACGGCCCGAGATACGGATCTTGATACCTTCAGCACCCATACGCATGCTGGTAGAAATTGAGTTCTTAATAGCTCTCTTGTAAAATATACGGCCTTCAATTTGACGTGCAATACCTTCCGATACTAAACGTGCATCTAATTCAGGGCGTTTTATTTCAAATATGTTTATTTGAATTTCTTTCTTGGTGATCTTCTTTAACTCTTCACGCAGTTTATCAACTTCTTTACCGCCTTTACCAATAATAATACCGGGACGTGATGTATTAATGGTAACAGTAATAAGCTTCAATGTCCTTTCAATAACAATTTTCGACACGCTGCCCTTAGCTAACCTGGCAAGCAGGTAGTTACGAATTTGCTCGTCCTCTATTAACTTATCAGCATAATGACGGCCACCGTACCAGTTAGAATCCCATCCTTTAATGATACCTAGCCTTATGCCTATTGGATTTGCCTTTTGTCCCATTTTTTCGTTTTAATTATAATATTTTATTATTCAGCAGAATTATTATCGGTTACTTCAGCAGCTGTTTTAGCAGTAGCTTCTTCTACACGTTTGTCAACAATAAGAGTAACGTGGTTCGAACGTTTACGAACGCGGTATGCCCTTCCTTGCGGAGCCGGACGGAAACGCTTTAATGTAGCAGCGCCGTCAACAAAAACGGTCTTTACATACAGGTTGCTTTCCTCTGCCCTTTCTCCTGTCTTTTGTTCAAAGTTAGAGATTGCTGAGGTTAACAGCTTTTCCATTTTCTTAGCCGCATGCTTAGGGCTAAAATGCAATATATTAAGCGCCTGGTAAACGTTTTTACCTTGTATTAATTCAGCTACCAATGCCATTTTGGTTGGCGAGGTAGGACAATTGCTAAGCCTTGCAAGGTATGTAGTTTTCCTTGCTTCTTTTCTTTTGTCTGCGCTGATTTGTTTCCTTGATCCCATTGTTTATTTATATAATGCGTTAGTCAATTATTTGCCTGCAGGAGCTGCGTCAGCCTTACGGTGACCTGCGTGACCCCTATAGGTACGTGTTGGTGCAAATTCGCCAAGCTTATGGCCTACCATGTTCTCATTGCAATAAACCGGAATGAACTTGTGTCCATTGTGTACTGCAAAAGTGTTACCCACAAAATCAGGGGTAATTGTGCTGCGGCGAGACCAGGTTTTAATAACTGTCTTCTTGGGAGCAGCATTCATAGCATCCACTTTCTCCTGGAGCTTAAAATCTATAAAAGGACCTTTTTTAATTGAACGAGCCATGTTGTATGGATTTTAATTTACTTATTTCTTTCTTCTTTCAATGATAAACTTAGTGCTTGCATTCTTAGGCTTACGAGTCTTATAACCCTTAGCCGGAATACCTTTACGTGAACGTGGGTGTCCGCCTGAAGCTTTACCCTCACCACCACCCATTGGGTGATCGACTGGGTTCATTGATACACCACGGTTACGAGGCCTGCGGCCTAACCATCTGCGGCGGCCGGCTTTACCATGTATTTCTAAGCTATGGTCAGGGTTCGATAGCGAACCTACTGTAGCCATACATGTAGCCAAAATCATACGGGTTTCGCCGGAAGGCATTTTTAAGATAACATAGTTACCATCCTTAGCAGCTAACTGAGCTGACGTGCCTGCGCTGCGGGCTAACTTAGCACCTTGGCCAGGACGCATTTCAATATTGTGAACGGTAGTACCCAATGGCATGCTACCTAAAGCAAGTGCATTTCCCATATCAGGAGAAGCATCTTTGCCCGACATGATCTTTTGGCCTACTTTCAATCCATGCGGAGCAAGGATATATCTCTTTTCGCCATCAGCGTAGAAAAGAAGAGCGATACGTGATGTACGGTTTGGATCGTACTCAATGGTCTGCACAGTTGCAGGTATACCAGCTTTATCTCTCTTAAAATCTATTTCGCGGAAACGTTGTTTATGACCGCCACCAATGTAGCGCATTGTCATTTTACCGCTGTTGTTACGGCCACCTCTCTTGTGTCTAGGACGAAGCAAGCTCTTTTCAGGCTTGTTCATGCTATCCATAGTAAGGTCTTCGTAGCTATCGGTTAGCTTAAAACGTTGTCCCGGTGTTAATGGTCGTGTTTTCTTTAGTGCCATCTGCTTATATATTAAATATTGCTATAAAAATCAATTGTTTCGCCTTGTTTTAGAGAAACAACAGCTTTTTTGTGTTTACCTACTCTGCCGGCCAGAACACCCGCACGGGTCATCCTTTTCTTTACTTTACCAGGAGTATTCATAGTTCTTACTTCTACAACCGTTACATTATACATCTTCTCAACAGCATTCTTAATTTGAATTTTGTTGGCAGTTTTGTTAACGTAAAACCCGTAGCGATTGAACTTATCGCTTTGTGCGGTCATTTTTTCTGTTATTACAGGCTTAACAATGATACTCATGATTATTCGTTGCTTAAGGTTGTTTCAATTACTGCTATAGACTTTTCTGAAAGCAACACGTGGAATGCGTTCAAAACATCTAATGTGTTAATATCGGTAGCTTGTATTACTTTAAACTTTTGCAGGTTACGTGCTGAAAGGATAACGTTTTCGTTGATGCTATCAATTACGAGCAGTGTCTTCTTGCCATCAAGCTTAAAGTTGCTTAACAAGTCAATACATTGTTTTGTCTTAGGCTTTTCAAAGTTGAAGTTCTCAACAATGGTAAGCTTCTCGTCTTTTATCTTTTGAGAAAGAGCTGATTTACGAGCTAATCTCTTTAATTTCTTATTCAGCTTAAAGTTATAATCCCTTGGGCGAGGACCGAAAGTACGGCCATTACCATAAGTAGGGTTCTTAATGCTACCAGAACGTGCACCGCCGGTACCTTTTTGCCTTTTAAGCTTCTTGGTACTACCGCTGTGTTCGCCGCGTTCCTTCACTTGGTGAGTTCCCTGGCGGGCATTAGCTTGTACTTGCTTAACATCAAGGTAAATAGCATGATCGTTAGGCTCTATTGCAAAAACTTCGTCATTCAACGTAGCTTTTTTGGTAGTCTTTTCGCCCTTAGCGTTATAAATATTCAGTTCCATGTGTATCTGTTAATTATCAGTAATATTATTTGTAAACAATTACATAACCTCCGTTAGGGCCCGGAACTGCGCCTTTAACAAGGATCACGTTCTTTTCAGCCATTATCTTAACCACTTCAAGGTTTTGCTTTTTTGAATTTTCGCCACCGGTACGGCCAGCCATCTTCTTACCTCTCCATACGCGAGAAGGGAATGATGAAGCACCATTTGAACCCGGAGCACGTTGACGATCGTGTTGACCGTGGGTACGTGAACCAACACCGCTAAAACCCCATCTTTTTACAACACCCTGAAAGCCCTTACCCTTGGTAACGCCAGATACGTCTACTAAGTCGCCTTCGGCAAACAAGTTAACGTCTACAACATCACCGGCCTTAAGTTCATTTTCAAAGTCGGTAAACTCCATAAGTTTTGCTTTAGGAGTAGTGCCCGCCTTTTTAAAGTGGCCCATTTGAGCTGAGGTAATGTTCTTCTCGGTCTTTTCTGAATAACCAAGTTGAATAGCATTGTAACCTTCTTTTTCGGTGGTTTTTACTTGTGTAACCACGCAAGGGCCCGCTTGTATTACTGTGCAAGGAACGTAGTCTCCTGCTGCATCGTATACGCTGGTCATCCCAATTTTTTTACCTATCAATCCTGACATGATCTCTGTTTTTCTAATTATTTAATATCAACTTCAACGCCACTTGGCAATTCAAGCTTCATCAATGCATCAACGGTCTTCGATGAGCTGATGTAAATGTCCATCAAACGCTTGTAAGAACAAACCTGGAATTGCTCCCTTGCTTTCTTGTTTACGTGTGGTGAACGAAGTACGGTTTGTATCTTCTTATCGGTAGGCAGCGGAATTGGGCCACTCACCACAGCACCTGTTTGGCGTATGGTTTTGATAATCTTTTCCACTGACTTGTCAACCAGGTTATGGTCGTACGATTTCAGCTTAATTCTAATCTTTTGGTTCATTTAGAATATTTATTATGCGTTAACTGTCTTTTTACCGTTTGCTTTTGCTATAACTGCTTCTGCTACGTTCTTAGGCGCTTCAGCATAGCTATGGAATTCCATAGTAGATGCTGCACGGCCCGAAGAAAGCGTACGAAGTGTAGTTACGTAACCGAACATTTCAGAAAGTGGCACTAATGCTTTAATAACCCTTGCACCATGGCGGCTATCCATACCTTGCATTAAACCGCGGCGTTTGTTCAAATCGCCTACTATATCACCCATGTATTCTTCAGGGGTTACAACTTCCACATTCATAATTGGCTCAAGTAATACAGGGCCGGCTTTACGCATAGCTTCACGGTAAGCTGAACGGGCACAAATTTCAAATGAAAGTGCATCCGAGTCAACTGCGTGGAAACCACCGTCGATAAGCCTTACTTTAAGGCTATCTACCGAGTAACCAGCTAATACACCGTTTGATAAAGAAGCTTTAAAGCCTTTTTCAACCGCAGGGATAAACTCACGAGGAATATTACCACCGGTAATTTCATTTTCAAATACTAAGCCTGGTTTAGTTAAATCGTCAACAGGAGATATAACTACTGATATATCAGCATACTTACCACGACCACCAGATTGTTTCTTGTACAACTCACGATGTTCAACTTCCTTAGTAATAGCTTCTTTGTAAGCAACCTGAGGAGCGCCTTGGTTACATTCTACCTTAAACTCGCGTTTCATACGGTCAAGTAGAATTTCAAGGTGTAACTCGCCCATACCACTCAATACGGTTTGGCCAGAATCTTCGTCTGTACGAACACGGAATGTAGGATCTTCCTCAGCAAGTTTGCCAAGTGCAACACCCATCTTTTCTAAGTCAGCCTGAGTTTTAGGCTCAACTGCTATAGAAATAACCGGCTCAGGGAAGCTCATAGACTCAAGTACAAGTGGAGCCTTTTCTTCACATAAGGTATCACCTGTACGAATATCTTTAAATCCTACCGCAGCGCCAATATCACCAGCTTCGATCAAATCGATAGGGTTTTGCTTGTTAGCGTGCATCTGGAATATACGAGAGATACGTTCTTTGTTACCGGTGCGTGTGTTCAACACATACGAACCAGAACTAAGTGTACCTGAATAAACACGGAAATAAGCTAAACGACCAACAAACGGATCGGTAGCAATTTTAAATGCTAAAGCACAGAACTTGTCTTTAGGGTCAGGACGTCTTTCTTCTTCTAAATCAGTATCAGGGTTTGTACCTTTTACCGGAGGAAGTTCAGAAGGGCTAGGCAATAATGCCATAACCGCATCTAATAGGGTCTGAATACCTTTGTTCTTGAAAGATGCACCACATAATACAGGAGTAATGGTCATTGCAATAGTACCTTTACGCAATACACCAATAATTTCTTCTTCACTGATAGAATCAGGATTTTCGAAGAACTTCTCCATTAACTTATCATCAAATTCGGCAACGCTTTCTACCATCTTAGCTCTCCATTCAGCAGCTTGTTCTTTCAAATCAGCCGGAATTTCTTCTATATCGTATTTAGCACCCATTGACTCATCGTTCCAAACAATTGCCTTGTTCTTCACTAAGTCAATAACGCCTTTAAACTTGTCTTCAGCACCAATAGGTATTTGAATAGGAACCGGGTTAGCACCCAATTTGTCCTTAATTTCCTTAACTGCGTTAAAGAAATCAGCACCTGCCCTATCCATCTTGTTAACGAATGCTATACGAGGTACACCATATTTGTTTGCCTGGCGCCATACTGTTTCAGATTGAGGCTCAACACCACCAACTGCACAGAAAAGGCCTACAGCACCATCTAATACCCTAAGTGAACGCTCTACCTCAACGGTAAAGTCAACGTGGCCCGGGGTATCAATAATGTTGATTTTGTATTTATGTCCTTTGTAATCCCAAAATACACGGGTAGCGGCCGAGGTAATGGTAATACCCCTTTCTTGCTCCTGAACCATCCAGTCCATGGTAGCAGTACCTTCGTGTACTTCACCAATTTTGTAGTTAACACCCGCATAAAAAAGCACACGCTCAGTTGTTGTCGTTTTACCGGCATCAATGTGGGCCATAATGCCTATATTTCTGGTGAGGTTAAGATCTTGACTCATAGTACTTTATATAATCCGAGTTAAATTAAAATCTGAAGTGAGCAAAAGCCTTATTAGCTTCAGCCATTCTGTGTGTATCTTCTTTCCTTTTGTATGCTGAACCTTCTTCTTTAGAAGCTGCAATAATTTCAGCTGCTAACTTGTCAACCATCGATTTCTCTTTACGAACGCGAGAAAAGTCGGTAAGCCATTTCATAGCCAACGCTGTTTTTCTTTCTGGCCTTACTTCCATAGGAATTTGGTAGTTAGCACCACCCACCCTGCGGCTTTTTACTTCCACAGCAGGCGAAATGTTGCTAATTGCCTTTCTCCATACTTCAATACCATCTTCGCTGGTTACCTGAGCTACTTTATCAATAGCACCGTAAAATATTTTATAGGCAGCATTCTTGTTACCGCTAATCATTAGGTTATTAACGAAACGGGTTACTAATGTGTCGTTAAACCTTGGATCGGGAAGAAGAATTCTCTTTTTTGCTTTGCCTTTTCTCATTATCTGAAAATTTTATAATGTTTTATCTGTTATTTCTTAGCTGCTGCAGCTGCTCCTGCTTTAGGTTTCTTGGTTCCGTATTTGCTACGGCTTTGTTTCCTGTTGTCAACACCGGCAGTATCAAGTGTACCACGAACTAAGTGGTAACGAACACCCGGAAGATCTTTTACCCTACCGCCACGTACCAAAACGATACTGTGCTCTTGTAAGTTGTGTCCTTCTCCAGGGATGTATGCGATAACTTCTTCGCTATTGGTCATACGTACTTTAGCTACTTTACGAAGCGCAGAATTAGGCTTTTTAGGTGTGGTTGTGTATACACGGATACAAACACCTCTGCGTTGTGGGCATTGGTTTAAAGCACCAGATTTACTCTTCCTGGTTATCTTCTTTCTACCCTTGCGAACTAATTGTTGAATTGTTGGCATTTTTACTTGTTGTGTTTCAGCTTAGTTTAATACAAAAAATAACTTTCCCTTTTATTTTGGGGGTGCAAAGGTAGAAATATTTATTTACAAACAGTTACCCCACCAACTTTTTTTTCGCTCATTATGTTCATAACCCCCTTTTGGGGCAACGGTTCAACCCGATTTTGGATTAAAAAAGTCGTGAAAAACGAGCAGATTTAACGTCATAAAAACCTATTAAACTGCTTTAAAATAAAGAGGTTTACTAATCTTAGCAGTTTCATATACTTCTAAAACGGGACAGTACCGCTCTAAAAACAATGCTTGCCCCTTAATTAGTTGAAAAGTTAACATAAAAAAATCAAAAAAAACTTTATTCAGGCGATAAATTTCACCCGTTTAACGAAAATTTAAATCATAAAGATTTAATAAAATGATAACAAAGACTCGTGGAGGTTTTCCATCAAAAAATGCCGACTCTTTTCAACTTATTTACCCGGAGGTAAACTTGCATTCAAAAAATTATTGAACGGCACCATACTTTTAAAAATATCGGCACAGTAAGATGCATATTTTGGAGAAAGCAGGACTTTATCGCTCACTTCGTGATAAGCTATGAAACTTTTGTACTGAAGATACTCCATCATAGGGTCTTCTTTATCGAACCCTTTTGGGGCAGTCTTTAGTTTATCTTCTTCCGATAATCCCTTGAAATTCTTCTGAAAGGCCTTGTCACTAATGATCTTCAGGAACTTCTTGCCTTCCATACTTATATCTTCTCTTACTAACTTTAATCTTTCCGATTCAGGCATATACACTCCTCCTGCCAAAAATGCTCCTCCCGCTTCAATATGCAGGTAATAACCGGCTTTGCTCGTCAAGCCCTTGCCTCCACCTGCCATACTGGCACCAAAATTGGTTTTATATGGGTCTTTGTTTTTCGAAAAACGCACATCGCGGTATATTCTGAATACAGATTTTTTTGGGTCTAAATGGGCTACACTCTTGTCGAACGTAATTATTTTACTAATGACCTCAGCTACAAAGGCAGTAACGTTTTCATGGGCTGCTATATACTTATCCTTATTGGCATTGAACCAATCGCGGTTATTGTTCTTCTTAAGTTTTGCAAGGAAATCGAGCGTTTCTTTATTTATCTGTGCCATACATATAATTTTATAAATGTGAAGCTATAAAAAAATTAATTCTAATCATGAATTTCTTAACCCCAAACCCCTAAAGGGGCTTTGACAAGTAATGTGCCTTAAAGCCCCTTTAGGGGTTTGGGGTTAATACAAAATTTCGCTTACCCTATCTTCAAACAGGTCATAGCTATCGAACCCATTACAGTTTTATCATTAAATAGTGTTATCGGCTCTTTATCTTGCTGTAGTGCAAGCGTATACATTAATGGTAAATAGTGTTCAGGTGTTGGCACAGCCAATTGCATGGCAGAACCCAGAGACTTATAATTTATTAGCGATTGATAATCGTGACTATTAATCAGCTTTTTTACCGTTTCATTGGCTTCAATGGCCCAGTCAAAAGGCTTATCGTCTTTCCAGTTTAACACACCAAGGTTATGGACCACATTACCACTACCAATAATTAAAACCCCTTTACGACGCAGGAAAGCCAGTTCTTTGGCCAAATCGTAATGCCATTGAGCTGATTTACCATAGTTAAGGCTCAACTGTATAATAGGAATATCAGCTTTAGGGTATAAGCGCGATGCTACTACCCATGCACCATGGTCGAGACCCCAATCGTTACTAAGCCCTACAGACACATCAGCAATACTACTCTTTACATCCTTTGCAAGATCTGGGCTACCCGGTGCTGGATACTGCACATCAAATAAAGCTTGAGGGAATCCTCCAAAGTCGTGAATGGTTGGTGGTTTTTCCATTGCCGTTACAAAAGTGCCATCGGTTTCCCAGTGTGCAGACACGCATAATATAGCATTCGGCCTGGGTAGCGATTTAGCTGTATCGGCCCAGCCCTTTGTAAACTCATTCTCTTCAATAGCATTCATAGGGTTACCATGCCCAATAAATAATACAGGCATAGGTTCAGTGGTACTAAAATGCTCAACTATCTTATTTAATTCATTCAATTTCATGGCAGCAGGTATTAAGGGTACTATTCCTAATTGTTTTATAAAATTACGTCTTTCCATATCCTTCAATTACAAAGCAAAGGTACAACCGCTAAGCCCCAATAATGCTTAACCAAGGTTAAGAAACAAAAAAGTCCCGCATTTCTGCGGGACTCACTATTCAACACTGTGTACTTAATTCTACCTGGTTACAATAACCTTTTGTGTTTGTGTAAGGTGATCTGACTCTAAACGACAGAAATAAACACCTTGCGGCATATCGCTGCTATCAAAATCTACGATCTGCAAACCTTTATTAGCTTGGCCATTAAATACCGACTTTACAAGTTTGCCGGTTACATCATACATATTAATAGATACTACTCCGCTTTCATCAAGCAGGTATTTTACTTTGCCTTGACCAAACATTGGATTAGGATAAACCTCGAACTTCACAGGAGTAACTGATACATTTTGTACCGAAGTAGGATTAGGATAATCATCTGTAGCTAACCAGATGGTTGCATTCATTATAATTATCTGATGATTACCACTCGCATCAGCAGTCCAACCATTATATAAAGCATCATTAGGGTCACCTGTGCCATCATCTGGTGGAGAGCTATCACCTTCTGCTGCGACCTTGCCTTTACCATAGTGGGCATGGGCAAACATTACACTAATACTATCTGAAGTAGAAGCACCTGTCATAAATACGTCGCCCATAACAGTTTTATTAACGTGTGGCCATAATGTCATTGATGTACCATTACTCCACATCATTTCGGTACCAGTGCCGTAAGCACCATGTAACATAGTATCGGTAGCCGATGGGTTAACATTGGTAGTAGTTTGCGAAAAGTTAGCGGAGTCAAACATTATGCCAAAAGGGTTGTACTGAACACCGTTGTTCTTTAAGAAATCCCTCCAAATCATAGGAGAATCCCAACCATCGTTATTACGGTCAGATACGCAGTGGTCAGATATCATAAACAAACGTCCACCATCTTTCACCCAATTGATCATTGCCAGTTTTTCGCTAGTGGTAAACTTTATATTAGGTTCGTCAACAATAAATATTTTATAATTACTAAGATCTTGTGCATGAGATGCATTACCGTATGTAATAGAATCAAATGCGGTTAAGGTTTCTACTTCGTAACCCAATTTAACACAGTCAATACCCCAAGCAGATAAAGAGCCTTCCCAATATGTTTCTACAGTACTACTGGTAACTGTATTTTGAAGAGGGGTTGGATATCGTTGTGGGTCAGATTCATTTCCCCCGCCTACTTTTGCAGGTCCTGTACTATAACCTAAATCATGCACATCAGCATCAATTACCCAGTCTGCATTACCAGCTGTTTCGGCCTTGGTAGCATCAAATAATATTTTAACTTGGGCGGAAACATTGCACGCCAGGGATAGCATTACAAAACCGCTAAGTATAGCTTTTTTCATAGTTTTCGTTGGTTAGATATTACAAATATGGACGACCTAAACCGAATTACCAAGTTTTTCAATAACAATTTTTGTTAATTAGAAATATCTAATGTGTTATTTGTTGGTTATTTATATGTTAAATATATACTTTATTGGCAGTTAATCACTTCTGGTATAAGTGATTTATAGTGGTACATACTCCTTAAAAAAGGGCCATTAATCGACCTTTATTCTAATTGTCGTAATATTGCCGGCCTTTAATACTCCAAATGAAAAAACACCTCTTTTTAGTACTTTTTTCAATATTCAGCCTTACTCAAACCGGATTCAGTCAAGATTATAGCTTTCCTGCTGATAACTACCGCAGTGTGGGTAATCCATATTATTGGCAAAACCGCCCACCTTATAAAGGATACTGGCAGCAAGATGTACATTATATTATAGTAGCGTCACTAAACGATTCCACTGATATTATTGATGGCAGCGAAACGCTTATCTATTGGAATAACTCACCTGATACTCTTAAGTACGTCTTCTTCCATCTATACTCTAACGCACAGAACAAGCACTCGTATTACACCTCGGCTTACGAGAATAGTGGATACAAATTAAAATTTGGCAAGTATGAGAGCAAGGACCTTGGTTGCCAGGTAACCGATATAAGTGCAGAAAATGCCTCACTTAAAACAGAAGTAGACAATACAGTAATGAAGGTATGGCTTAATAAACCTTTATTACCGGGCCATTCCATGACCTTTCGCGTAAAATTCAAAACCTATTTCGATAATGGAGGAACTGTGCGCAACCGGATGAAGATGTTCATTGCATATGCTAATAAGAATAAGGACACTCTTTACAAGCAATACGATGTGGTGCATTGGTATCCACGCATGTGTGTGTATGATAAGAAATTTGGATGGGATGTAGAGCAACATCTTGCACACGAATTTTACGGAGACTTTGGCACCTATGACATTGCCTTTACCTTACCCAATAACTATATAGTTGGCGCTACTGGTACTTTACTTAACGAAAGTGAAATGCTCCCTGACAGTCTTTTAAAGAAAATCGACATACGTAACTTTAGGAATAAAACCAATGAAAATGCAGCACCAACCGTTGTAGTAAAACGAAACAACATTCCTAAAACATGGCTATACCATGCCGAAAATGTACATGACTTTGCGCTTACTGCCGACCCTACTTATAGAATAGGACTTGCTATATGGCACGGTATAAAATGCTATGCTTATGCTGAAGAGATGCATGCACACCGCTGGCAAGATGCTGCCGGATATACAGCAGCTGTTATTGCAACTAATTCGAAGTTCTTTGGCATGTATGGTTACCCATCAATGATAGTGGCTGATGCACGCGATGGTATGGAATACCCAATGATCACTCTTGATGGTGGCGGGTACCCCGATTACCTGGGTACACTTACCCATGAAATTAGCCACAACTGGTTCTTTGGTATGTTGGGTAGCAACGAGACTTACCGCGCTGTGCTTGACGAAGGCTTTACTGAATTTGCTGAATGCTGGACCTATGGCCAATTAAACGGGCCATATGAGATACAAGGTGTTCCTATTTCGAGTTACATACGCAAGTATTACAGACAAAATACATTCAGGCAAGACTGGGCTTACTCAGGCTATTTAAATAACTATATATGGGGACAAGCCGATTTCACAGAGAATGTTGAAGCTAAGCAAGTGGCCAGCCGTGGCAATAATAGCAATGGTACGCACGACATTACGCTTAATACCCAGTCTGATGATTTCCATAGTATGTTGGGACACGATGGTGGTTATTCTCAGGTTTACTTTAAGGGCGCAACCATGCTTTACAATCTGCAATATGTGTTAGGCGATTCTCTCTTCTTTGGGGCCATGCAACATTATTTTACCGAATGGAAATTCTGTCACCCCTACCTTGAAGACTTTAGAAATGCCATTACCGAATACACCCACACCGACCTAACTTGGTTCTTTGATGAATGGTTGAATACACCGAAGAGTCTTGATTATGGAATACAATCGATAAAGAAAGACACGGGCAAGGACCGATACATAATACGTTTTGTGCGCAAAGGAGAAATGCAAATGCCGATTGATTTTGCCGTAACATCAAATCGTGATAGTGTCTTTAATTTTTACATACCAAATAGCTGGTTTGAAAAGAAAACCACTGCCACCAAACTACCACGCTGGATTGGTTGGGGAAAAGTACAACCTTATTATGATGCCACAGTAACTATACCGGGTGGAATAAACAAAGTGCAGATAGATACAAGCAACCGCCTGGGCGATATAAATATGCTTAACAACACCAAGCCGTTCCCCATTAAATACTATTTCGATTCGAAGGTTTACAATACACCCGATTGGACCAATTACGAAGCCTTTATTGGCCCTTCGCTATGGTACAACGGCGTTGATGGTGCACAATTAGGCATTCACTTTCATGGAGACTATATGTTGTTTATGCATAACGTAAGCGCTACATTCTATTTAAACACTGGTATATTACAGAATAGCCGTGGGTATGGTGGCCACCAGTTAGCGGCGGGGACAATTAGCTACCAAACTTCAACAGAAAAATTCGTACATAATTCTTCTATAAACTTCTATGCCCAAAGCCTGGATGGATTAGATGAAGGAAGATTACGCTTGCAATTGAAAGACAACTCAAATAAGTACACCATTTATGCCGAAGGTCAGGTTATGTATCGTCCGCATGCATGGGATACCAACTACCTACTCTACCCACAATTATGGGCACCATACAGGTATAACAATACCGTTAAGATCGGTGCAAAGCACGATTATAAATACTCTCCTTCCGGCCGAGGTAATATAGACTTCAACATAAGGAGTTCAGCTTTTACCCAAAACTATAATTACTCACAAACCACACTTACGGTTATAAACACCCAGCAGGTCGGCAAAAAAATGACCTTGAAGACACGCATATTTGGGCAATACGGCACAGGTAATATACCATATGAGTCTGCCCTATATGCAGCTGGTGCAAACCCAGAGCAGTTAATGGACAACCCATTTACACGCGCTGAAGGGATTGTACCGACCTCATGGACCGGATATGGTTATGATGTAAACCATTTACAACAAGGCGGTGGGCTTGATTTGAGAGGCTACGCCGGGTATTTATTTCCCCCATACGACACGAAGAACAAATACGCAAGCAATTATAACTATGCTTATGTAGGATCTAGCGGTGCTGCTATAAATGGCGAGTTGGAGTTTAATCACCTGGTGCATTTCAACCCTAAGTTTTTAAAGAATTCGCTTGCCTTAAGCACTTATTTGTTTGGTGATGCAGGTGTTATAAATGCTACTAAGCTTGTAATGCTTGCAAGTGCAAGTCCACAATTGGTATTTAGCAACATACATGCCGATGCGGGTATTGGACTCGCTTTAACTATTCAGCGCTGGGGTGCTTTGCAATTGGCAAAACCATTAACAATTCGTTTTGATATGCCTTTAGTACTTAATCAACTACCGGCTACAGAACAGAATTATGTGCAAATGCGCTGGGTGGTTGGTATCGGCAGGGCCTTTTAATTTGCCGGGTGCAAAAGGTCTTTTAACACGTACCTTTTACCATTGTATGTACCGATAATAAAGGCATCTTTTAATCCTTTGTCTTTAAGTATTTCAAGTTCTTTGTGTGCTTCTTCGTAAGTAGTAAAAGACCCCGAAGTGATACGCGATGTTCCGTCAGGCAGCTTTTCTACATTGGCTTTCTTTACATACTTGGTATAGCTAAACTTCTGAGTAGAATGAAAAAGCCCAAGTTGAATCGAGAATCGGAAACTCTTTAAGCAAAATGATGTATCCATATGTGCCACTGCGCTTCTCATAACCGATGTATCCTTCACTACGCCTTTAAAGCGCTCCATTAACACAGATAAGCTCGGAACGCAAGAATCCTTCATAGATGATACTACTTTACTTGAAGAGTATGCTGCTACAGAAGAAGTGCTAGCAGTCGGAGTCGCAATTACTGAAACAATAGTTGCAGTAGGCACAGTAGGCGCAGACTTAGCCAAAGTTATGTTTTGAATCAGGGTAGAATACATCGCTGTATCAGGCACATTAATATCGATGCTGTATGTTTTATATCCATTAGCAGCAAAGCGCACAGTATAACTATGTTTTGCGGGCAAAGTAAGAGAGTATTCTCCCATAACCGAATCAGCTCCAAAAGGAGAATTATTGCCCTGTGCCTTATCAAAAAACTCTAAGCCTACTTTCAATTTTTCATGTGTAACCGAATCAGTAATAGCGCCTTTAACTATCCATTCTTTCGGCATAAAGGCAGTCAAGGTAACACGGTATATATCCAATTTGTTGTTATCTGTATTGCGGGCATAATAACCATAATACCCATTATCTGAAGTCGTAAAGTAGACATCGTCATCGGGCGTATTAATAGGATAGCCTAAGTTCTGTGGTACCGACCAATTGCCGTTATCCAGCGTAGTCATAAATATATCGTAGCCACCCATACTATTATGGCCCTTTGAACTAAAGAAAAGTGTTTTACCATCAGGGTTCATAAACACACCATCTTCATCATATGGAGTATTTATGTTGTTGCCCATATTAACGGGACTACCCCAGGTGCTGTCGTTAACCTTAGTTGAAGTATAAATATCCTTCCCTCCTATTCCTCCCGGTCTTGCACTTGCAAAGTATATAGTCTTACCATCTGGGGAAAGACATAAAGATGACTCAGCATAGATCGAATTTATAGTATCGCTCATTGCTACAGGCAAACTCCATCCCATTTTCTCAGAATAGCCGGTTTTATAAATATCTCCACCTCTGTTTTCTCTAAACAAATACAACGCGCTACCATCAGGGCCCAGGTAAACACCTTCATCATTCTCAACTGTATTTACCGGAGGGTCAAGAATTTCAGCTGTATCCCAAACCCCATTTCGGTTATGCGAAATAAAAACATCCGAAGTGTACTCGCCTGTAACGGGGTTTATTTCTGTGCTCATATTACTGTGCCTGTGCGATGCAAATACTATTTCTTTTCCATCTGCACTTACTAACGGTCGAAAATCAGAATAAGGGCTGTTTATGTTATCTCCCATATTCTCCATAGTTACTTTAACAGGGCGAGCGCATAGATCCATACCACTCAGGCATTCGTTGGTGCACTTATTAATTTCATCCTTATCTTGTGCTGAAGCCGATTTAAGAGCAAGCTTATACTCCATCATGGCACTATCCCACTGACTATTGAGTTGGTATCCCCTGGCTAAAAAGAAATCTATCCTTTTAGAAATGCTCTTATCTATTTGATGCGCCAACCTGAAATAGGTAAGGCACTTGGCTTTACTAACTGTGTTTAAATAACAAACGCCAATCTTTGCGTTAAGGTCAGCGTTGCTTGGGTTAATAGAATCAGCAGCTAAGTAAGCAATAAGCGCTGCACCATATTCACCGTTTTGAATATGCTGATTGCCTTCGTTCAGCTTTTGCATAGCGTATTTAAAACCATTGGGGTTGCCTTTAAAGTTACCCGATTTAAACTTTACATCATGTACTTGTGCAACCAAAAAAGAAGGAAATAACAGACAAAAAAATATTTTTGAGTACTTCCTCATATAGCTTATTTGTAGAACAGTGGTTAGCTATTAAAACATTGATTTGCTACCCGATCCGCCAAAAGGATTTGGGTTAATAAAACGAAGTGAAAGCTCAAACCCACCTCTACCTGACGATGCAGTAGTAAGCGGAGAAACATTAAAATCGTAACTAAACCCTAATGCAAGGCCTGCAAATTCAATTTGTGTAAGTATTATAGCAGCGTCACCTAAGCGGTAGTAGCCGCCAATATCAATAGCAGTGCCTTTGTTAAAACCTGTGTATTTACTCTCTTGTTTTAAAGCATAACGTATTTTCATACCCATATCAAACTCGGTAGCCGGCCCTTGCATATAGTAAACTAATGCCGGTATTAAACTAACATTCGAATTAGGTAAACCATAATCAACATAACCGTGGCCAACATAACGCATATATAACTTAGTACCGGGCCCGTTTTGTCCGTAGTATGACATGTTAGGTTCATTAACATGATAGACAGCAGCACCAAAATTGGCTTTGAACTGATCGTTCGATGTCATATTGGTTTGACCTACACCATATGTGTAAGCCAAGCCTGCCGAAAAATCGACATACGAAAAACTATTGCCCATTGATGTTTCACCAGTTGGGGCATTGGCATCGTATGCGCCATTTACATACTGATTATCCCAGCTAAGGCCCGAAAGATTAATGCTGTGTTGCGACCAGCCTGCTTGTATGCCACCGGCCAATGAACTCTTCTCGCTTAAATATACCCCACTGGCGACAGTCAGGTTTATTTCTGTAATACCAATACTTGCGTCACCCGATTTATCGTTATAAAATGAAAGCCCCGGAGATAAATAACCCTTGCTCCATTTCTTGGCTATGTTGTGCAGTTCAACCGTAGCTGCCATGGTATTAAAACCGGCACCACTACCCATTACACTTGCCCATTGGCTGCGGTAGTTAACCTCTGCCATTATATCACCATTAAATACACCACACAATGCCGGGTTTAAAGTTAACGGAGATTCATAGAATTGTGAGAAATGCACATCTTGCCCTATAGCCGAAGTGCAAGACAATCCAATAATTACTAAAAAAAGCAGTGCAATTTTCCGCATGGGAACATAGGTAATAGAGAACAAATATAGTATCTAATCGATACATAAACAAATAGATACTCTTACTCTTCTAAATAATAAAGCAATTAAATATTTGAGTATTTTCGTCGGCTACCATTGTATTAATGAAGCAGCAACTACTTTATTTAGTTCGGTATTTAAAAGCACTTATTCTAATTCTGCCATTATTGGTTGAATTACCTGCCCATGCCCAGCAAGATTCCAGTTCTGCAATCATAGATTCTGCTGCCATTTCGAATATGACGTTGGAACAGCTGATGAAGATAAAAGAATCAGGAGTCTCGAGCGAAATGGAAAAGCTTATTAACTCACAATTGGGCGTAGCCTCTAAAAAGTCCTTATCACAACGTAAGTCACCCAGTGTTGTTACCCTTATAACCCAGGAAGAAATTGAGAAATCGGGTGCCCGAGATTTGATAGATGTATTACGCCTTGTACCCGGAATTGATTTTGCTGTGGATGTACAGGGTAACGTAAGCATTGGCATGCGTGGCAACTGGGCCGAAGAAGGGAAAGTATTATTGCTTTTAGATGGTCAGGAAATGAACGAACTCTTATACTCGTCGCTTCAATTTGGCAATCATTTTGACGTAAGCCAGATAAAACGAATCGAAATCATTCGTGGCCCCGGTTCAGCTATATATGGTGGCTTTGCGGAATATGGTGTAATAAGCATTATAACAAAAGACGGTGAATATCTTACTGGCATAACTGCAACAGGGAGTTACGGAGAAAGCGCCAGAGCTTTAGGCTACAGGGACCTAAGCATATCGGTTGGTGACAAAACGAAAGACTTTAGTTACAGCATTGCAGGCTTTATTGGTCAGGCAAACCGCAGCGACAATACCTATACCGACCTTTCGGGCAATGGTTACTCGATGATAAACAATGCGAACCTGGACCCAACTAACTTTAATGTTGGCCTACATTATAAAGGACTTAGTTTCCGGGGTATTTATGATAACTACCAAACTACTACACGCGATAATTATGGCCCTGTTACTACACAGGCCTACCCGAACAACTTTATTTCGGAATATGCTGAGTTGAAATACGATTGGAAGTTGAGTGATAAAATAACGCTGACCCCATTATTGAATTATAAAAACCAAAAGCCCTGGAATTTTAACGGCACAGTAAATCCTGCCGATTCTTCATATACCATTTACGATAAAACGGCCCAGCAGTATCGTGGCAGCCTTACCATGCTGTATGATGTTACAAAGAAGATAAACATTGTTGCCGGCACTGAGTTTTATTACAACTACGCCACACTGGGTGGAATGGACACACAACTATTCAGTAATGGGAAAAATAATTTTGGCTATAGCAATGCCGCCGGTTATGCACAGGTACTATTCCGCTACCACATAGCAAACCTTATGCTCGGGGCAAGGTATGATAACAATTCTGCATATGGATCTTCGTTTGTACCAAGGCTTGGCATAATGCGAAAAATCAACACATGGAATTTCAAACTGCTTTACAGCAATTCGTTCCGTGCACCGGGTATTGAGAATATTGATCTAAGCCTGAATGGTACTATAAAACCAGAATATACTACTGTTATAGAATTAGAAGTAGGTAAAGAAATATCGTCGAATATGTTCTGCACGGTCAACGTTTTCGATATAACCACTAAAAACCCAATTGTGTATTATGTTGATACATCGAAAAACGCATCAGGTAATTATGAAGGGTATTATAATTTTCCGCAACAGGGTACACGCGGTGCAGAATTCGACTATAAGATAAAAGATACCTGGGGATATGTTGATGTAAACTATTCGTATTACACTACTGCAGGCAAAACAGTTGTACCCACTTATCAGGTACCGGCAAATAGTGATATGACACTTGGTTTTGCTGCCAATAAAGTGAATCTATCTGTTAGTTATAATGCTATGCCTGCCTTAAGTATTACCCCAACAGTTTCATGGTTTGGCAATCGTTACGGTTATGTATATGGAGATAATGGCCCTTATGTAAAAGATTTTTCACCTACTACGCTTGCAAATATTTTTATTCAGTATAAGATAGGCAGGCTGCGGGCAGGTATTGGATGCTACAATATATTTAACGCGGATTATGTATTTATACAGCCCTATAATGGCAGCCATGCACCATTACCTAGCATGTCGAGAGAATATGAGTTAAGGATTTCTTACAGCTTAAATTTTAAAAAGTGAGAAGAATATCCACATATATAACTGCGGTAATATTGCTCATATCCTTACATACAAGGGCTCAAACACTGAGTCCAAAAATGGCCTCGTTATATATTTACAACTTCACACAATACATTAGCTGGCCACCTAACGATAAGTCCCCCGATTTTATTATTGGTGTATATGGCGAAACCCCGGTAACCGATGAACTGCGCAAAGTAATGGCAGGCAAACACGTTGCCGGAAAAAACATTACAGTAACTATTATTAAAAACCTGGATGAAGCCACTCCTTGTAGTATTTTATTTATTGCGCCTTCTGAGCTTGGGAACATAAAAAAAATAAGCGAGCAGTTTAAAGGGAAGCATATTTTATTGATATGTGATAAAGAAGGCCTCAGCAAAAGGGGCGCATCAATAAGTATGTACCTTGATGAGGATGACGACTACAAAACCAAATTCGAACTTAATAAAGAATATATAGAGTATAACGGGCTATTTATCTCAAAGTCTTTATTATCACTTGCTTCTAAGGTATTTTAACCGTTTTACCTTCCTTATAAATAAGCCCGCAATACTATCTTAGTCGTATTGCCGTTATAGTGCAGTAAGAGGAGAAAATATAATAACTAAAGGGGTAAATAAATTTACTACCTTTGCACGTCTTAAAAAAGCATGATCAGGCATTTCAAACACATACTTACAGTATTAGCAGTTATAACCGGCATGTTTCTGGCATCTTGCGGAGGCGAGTTCAACCAGTTACAAAAGAGCGGTGATGCACAAGCTAAGTACGATGCAGCCCTCAGGTACTATAAATCGGCTGACTATGTTAAGGCACTTCAATTGTTTGAACAATTATTAAGTATTTACCGCGGTACCGAAAAAGCTGAAGACATTTCGTATTACTACGCTTACAGTAACTATTACGTTGGCGACTACGTTATGGCTGGGTATTACTTCAACACCTACTTCCATACCTACCCGCACACCAAACGTGCCGAGGAGTGTGAGTTTATGAAGGCTTTCTGCGAATACCTGTTATCTCCTACTTATAGTCTAGACCAGACGGATACTAAAAAAGCTATTGAAGCATTTCAAACCTTTGTAGATGATTATCCGGCAAGTGATAAGATAAAAGAATGCAATAAATACATCGACTTACTGCGTGATAAACTGGAAAAGAAGTACTTTGAAATAGCCAGAGGATACTATGTTACAGAAAACTACCATGCCGCCAGTTATGCTTTAACCAATTACATTAAAGCCTACCCAAATAGCAAATACGACGAAGAAGCTTCGTTTTTGGTAGAAAAATGCGACTATTTATTCGCTAATAACAGTGTAGAATGGCAAAAAACTGCCCGTTTGCAGAAAGTTATCGAAGATTATCTTAAATTTGTAGACTCATACCCGAAGAGCGACTTTTTAAAACAAGCTGAGGGTTATTATAACAACGCACAGGCTCAACAGAAAAACTTATCAAAATCATAATACCAAACAACATGGACTTCAAAAAAAGCACAGCGCCAGCATCGACCATCACCAGAGACGTAAGGAAACTGGAATCTGCTACCGGTAATATTTATGAAACCATTACTATTATTGGCAAAAGGGCTAACCAGATAAGTGCTGAAATGAAAGAAGAACTCGATGGAAAACTTGAAGAGTTTTCTTCGAAGACCGATACCTTGGAAGAAGTTTACGAGAACGTTGAACAGATAGAAATATCTAAGATGTACGAGCGTCTTCCAAAACCTGCTTCTATTGCAACCCAGGAGTTTATTGACGGTAAAGTATATTACCGCAAGGCTGAGGACAAAAAAGAAGAAACCCTTTAATCTATCGCCCTTTATTTAAGGGCAACCTGCTGTGTTACAGGGTAAGAAAATTGTACTGGGAGTTACCGGAAGTATTGCTGCCTATAAAGCTGCTGTACTAACCCGTTTACTTGTTAAAGCCGGTGCACAGGTTATAGTTGTTATGACACCTGCTGCTAAGGATTTTGTTGCTCCTCTCACCTTTTCTACCCTTTCCAAGCATCCCGTTTATTGCGAATTCAGTTCAGCCGATGGCACATGGAACAACCATGTAGAATTAGCTAACTGGGCCGATATGATCATTATAGCTCCTGCATCTGCCAATACCATTGCTAAAATGGCCAATGGCTTTTGCGATAACCTTTTACTGGCAACTTATTTATCGGCTTCGTGCCCTGTTTATATTGCCCCGGCTATGGATAGAGAGATGTACATCCATCCATCTACCAAAGCTAATTTAGAGAAGCTAGGGTCCTATAAGAACATAGTTATTCCTGCAGAAGATGGCGAACTAGCCAGCGGCCTGCATGGCGAAGGCAGAATGGCCGAACCGGAACACATTATAGCGTTCCTTCAAAAAAAAAACGATAAGCAAAAGCTAGGCTTAGCAGGTAAAAAAGCTTTGGTTACCGCCGGTCCTACTTACGAGGCCATTGACCCTGTTCGCTTTATTGGCAACTTCTCATCAGGCAAAATGGGCGTAGCTATTGCTGAAGAACTTGTTAAGCGCGGTGCATCTGTTACACTTGTGCATGGCCCAATGCACATCACATCTATTAATCCTGCTATAAAGCAGATCAGTATTACCAGTGCACAACAAATGTATGATGCTTGCATAAAAGAATTCCCTAAGGCCGATATAACGGTAATGTCGGCTGCTGTGGCCGATTTTACGCCCTTAAAAAAATCAACCACTAAGATTAAAAAGACGGATGAAGGCCTTACACTTAAGCTAGGCCATACTACTGATATATTGAGTGAGCTTGGTAAGAATAAGAAGAAAGGCCAACTGCTGATTGGTTTTGCATTGGAGACCAATGATGAACTACAAAATGCTAAGGGCAAATTAAAAAGAAAGAACCTCGATGCCATTGTGCTCAATTCTGCACGCGATAAAGGCGCTGGCCCGGGTGGCGATACAAATAAGGTTACTATTATAGATAAGCATAATAAAACCCTTAATTTCGAGTTAAAACCTAAGACTGAAGTAGCTAACGATATTGTTAATTATATTGCATCGTGTTTAAAAAAGTAATATTCCATATTGCCCTTATATTCATCCTATCGCCTGCACTAAGTATGGCACAGGAATTGAATTGCACAGTTGATATAGTTTCTCCGCAAATACAGGATGCTGCGGCTCAGTTATTGTTTACCAACCTGAAGGGAGCAATTACCCAGTTCATGAATAACACCAAATTCACGTCTGATAATTTTGGCAACCAGGAGAAGATAGATTGTACCCTTTACTTTAACATGACTGCTGAAAATGCACCCGGCGATTTTAATGCGACCTTACAAATACAGGCACGCAGGCCTATTTACAAGTCGTCGTATAATTCTGCCATGTTCAACTACCAGGATAACTACGTGCACATTGTTTATAATTTGAACCAGCCCATCATTTTTAACATTAACGCCTATACCGATAATCTGACCTCGCTACTCTCCTACTACGCTTATATTATTATTGGCGATGACTACGATTCTTTTTCGCTGAATGGTGGTACTAAGTATTTACTGAATGCACAAACTATTGTAAGCAACGCGCAAAACTCAGGAGAAAAGGGCTGGAGCCCCTTAGATGGTGACCAAACCAGGTATGCGCTCATTACTAACCTACTCGATGAAACTTATTTTGCCCCACTCCGGAGGGCCATGTACCAATATCACCGCATGGGGCTTGATGTTATGTACACTTCTCCTGAAAAGGGAAGGGCACAGATAATGGAAGCCCTCAACCTTGTGCAAGAAGTGTATAACGATAAGCCGGCTAATTTCAATATAGCACTGTTCTTTAATGCTAAGTCTACGGAAATTGCCAACATATTCTCGGAGGCTACAACCGATGAAAAAGCTGCGGTTTATACACTGCTAAGCGCAATAGACCCCACTGATATTGATAAATACAGTAAGCTAAAAGTATCCCAGTAAATTAGTTTCTTGTTGACTTGGTAGAAACAGCAGCTTCACTGCTACTATTATCTTCTGCCGGCAATTCTTCGTGCAACATGTTTAGCAAGTCGCGACTTTGATTGATACACCAGTTAACGTGGTTACTAAGTACTATAATGGTGTTCTTACCTTTTATATCGCGCAAAAAAGCTGCGTTAAAGCCATGCCACCATCCATCATGGTATATCAATGTGTCGCCACTAAGAACAACCATCCTCCAGCCATAACCATAGTTATGTTGGTTAACCCAACGGCTATGTCCTGAGAATGCCTCTTTTAAAGTAGATTGTTTTAAAAGCTTATCGGTATACAAAGCCTGATCCCATTTCAATACATCATCGGTAGTAGAGTAAATACCTTTATCGCCTGTAACACCATCTAAAAAGTCGATACCTGCAGCGCGATAATTAGCGTTATACCCTGTTACGCAATTAGGTATCACAGTATCATTCTTATCGAATATATGGGTATGGTTCATACCTAGTGGTGCAAATACTTTATAACGCAGGAACTCAGCAAATGAAACACCACTCACCTTTTCGGCAATGGCGGACAGAATACAATAATTTGTGTTGCTGTATTCGAACTTGCGGTTGGGCAGGAAATATTTAGGTGGATGTTTATCAATCAATAACTGAACAACCTGTTGGTTATCCATTGGTGTTTTTTGATCGGTGCAAACATTACCACACATGTACATGTAGTTTGGCAAGCCCGAACGATGCGATAATAACATACCAATGGTGATACCCTTGTAAGGAAATTCAGGATAAAACTTTTGAATAGTGTCGCTATAATCAAGCTTACCTTGTTCTTTAAGCATCATTATAGCTACAGCAGTAAACTGTTTTGAAACAGAACCTAATTGAAATTCTGAAGAATCGCTTAATTGGTCTTTGGTCTTGTAATTCGATACACCAAAAGAACCTTTATAAAGTACTTTACCATTGTGCGCTACCAATACATTACCATTAAACTTAGCCCGCTTTGAAAGTACATTGAAGAACGAATCAATTTTATGCGATTCGTATTGTTCAATGCTGTTTAAAGCTGTTGAATCCTTCATTTTCGGCATAGGCACCGCTATGGCCTTAGGCTGAGGTGGACGAGTATTATGAGCTTCCGGTTTCCCCTGACTACTGGTGCTGCCTACAAATGCATAGACTATGCTAACAGCCGATATTGCGAGTGCTATAGGATAAATATGTTTTTTTTCCATAAGCCGGCTTTTCTTCTTGGGCTTAGTGTTGCTTAACTATTATAACTAAGTATTTCGATTGGCTCCAAAATGCTTTAGGGTCAGTAATAACTAATGAATCAGCCTTATCGCTTCCTCCAATAGTATATGAACCACTAGGGTGCAAAGTAACCATCTGCACAAATTTACTGTAAAGTTGTAAGCTATGCAAAGTGCTTCCGTTAGCTTTTGTGAAGTATGCAGTGTTGAAATCTTTCTTCAACTGTTCTGCTCCACCAAGGCCTACTACAGCACCTTCTTTCTGAATAATACCATTCTTTTTCAGCTCCTTAGCAGTACCAATAGCGTAGTAAATGGTGTTCATTTCGGTGGTCATGTCGTTTATCTCTTCCTTCTGCTGGCTGATAACCTTCATGCTATCATTAAACTTATTGATCACATCCTTTAATGAAGCGTTCGATTCTGCTAACTGGCTTTGTAATGCAGCAATTTCAGCATCTTTAGCAGTTATTTCTTCATTCAAACGGGCAACCATCTTTTGTAACTCAGCATTGTTACCGTTCACTTTTTTAAGTTTCCATTGCAAACGGGCAAGTTCCTTCTTGTTCTTCATCATTAGCTCGCCAATAGCGCGCATATCTGCAATGATCTGATCCTTTTGGCTAAGGCCTTCGCCGGTATTAGCTTCTGAAAGTATCTTGGCTTTTGCCTTAATAGAATCAAGGTTATCCTGTATATCGTTATATGACTTAACGTAAGCCATTATAGATGAATCCTGAGCGTGGTTCTTAATGCTCAACACAGAATCCTGGTAGCTCAGGTCCTTAATTTTTTCTTTATCATCGTTTTTACATCCTGTAAAGAGTAAAATACCTGCTATAACGACTATACCTATAGTTCTCATGTTATTTTTCATAGTTTTATAAAATCTTGCAAATATAAGTTTTTTTATGCGCCGAAGGTCACCTATAACGTTTTTGATAGTCCCGCTGTTCATCATTTTCATAGAAAGTGCTGCTTATTTTGGCTGGAGCCATTTGCTTGCAAATTCAGGGCATACTACCTTACTGACCTACTTTAAGGCATTTTACATTACCGAAGTAGTTGCAATTGCAGCAGTATTCTTTATGGTAATGGGCTCGTTTACTAAGAGGCTAAATGTACGCCGCACCTATTATGGCTTTCAGGGAGCAGGTATTATAATGACGGATATTTTACCTAAAATGTTCTTTTCTGTTTTCGTGTTACTTTATTTTATTATTCAAAGTGCATATATTGGGCTTAACCATTTATTCGTACACAGCAGCCATATTCGGTTAGGTATGGACTGGATACTTATAATCGGAACTATATTTTCTTTCACCCTGTTTATATTTATTGTGCGCGGCATTTTGGTAGGGCGATTCGACTTTAAGGTACTGCACGAGACTATAGAATTCGATAACTTACCTAAAGCATTTGATGGCTTACGTGCGGTGCAAATATCAGATATGCATATTGGCAGTTTTTATAGTCATAAAGACCAGATAGAAAAGGCTGTTGATATGATAAACAACCTTAAGCCTGATATGATATTCTTTACGGGCGACATGGTAAACAATGTTGCCGAGGAGTTTAAAGGGTTCGAACATATTTTTCAGAAACTAAAGGCACCATTGGGTAAGTTTTCAATTTTGGGCAACCACGATTATGGAGATTATGTAAAGTGGGAAAGTAAAGAGGCAAAAGAAGCAAACCTGAATACTCTGGTTGCATTAGAACAAAAGGCAGGGTTTGATATGCTATTGAATGAAAACAGAATAATTGAAAGGGATGGCCAACAAATTGCAATAGTTGGAGTAGAGAATTGGGGCGCACCACCATTTGCACAATATGGCCAATTACCCTTAGCTATTAAAGGCACCGAGAATGTGCCATTCCGAATTCTATTATCGCACGATCCATCGCATTGGGACATTGAGGTAGCCGAAAAAACCAACATACAGCTCACACTTGCCGGTCATACACATGGCATGCAATTCGGCATACGTATTGGTGAGTGGCAATGGAGCCCAGTACAATGGCGTTACGAACGCTGGCATGGGCTATATACACACAATAAAAATCAACATCTATATGTTAACCGTGGCCTTGGTCATTTAGGCTTCCCTGGCCGTGTTGGTATGTTACCAGAAATAACAGTGATTGAGTTTAAGAGAAGCCAATCTTAATACGTTAAAAGCAAAACTGTAAGTTTGCCTAATGAAAATAGGCACACTCTTATTAATGCTAGCAGCATTAATATTGATTATAAAGCAAAGAGGCACAAATACCTCAATGATAATTCGAATTATTCTTTGGGGATTATTGCTTGTTGTTATTGGAGTTAGCCTGATTTATTTAGGCCAATTAATTTGGAGTAACAAAAGCTATTAAATACCTATTATGAATTATAAGCTCTTAGTTTTAGGCCTTGGTGTTATATGCTTTGGTGTATATATCATATACGACGATTACAAGAACTGGGCACTAATGAAAAACAATAGAGCTAAAGTTTACAAAAGCATTTTCTTTGGCCTTGCACTTATTGCAGTTGGTGTATTTGTAATTTATAAAGGGATAATAGGGCAAAACGTTCTCTAAAATATCTTTCCTATTGTTCGGAATATTATCTTGATATCAGTTGTCAGGCCCATTTCAGAAATGTATTTTAGGTTAAGCTTAAGCTTAGCGGGCATTATGGTATTTATGTATTCTTCTTCAGGATTAGTTGCTTTTGATAATATTTCATTTTCATTGGCATATTCAATAGATGCATAATCGGTAATACCTGGCCTTACATTCAGTACTTTTTTTTGCTCATCATTATACATTGCCACGTATTTTGGAACTTCGGGTCGTGGGCCTACTATGCTCATATCCCCTATCAATACATTTAGCAACTGTGGCAGTTCATCTAATTTATACTTGCGTAAGTAATATCCCATTCGGGTTATGCGGCTATCTTTCATACCTACAGTGAGTAACCCTTTTTTATCAGAATTGCTATACATAGTGCGGAACTTAAAGAGCTTGAATTCCTTCATGCCTTTACCTACCCTAACCTGCTTGTAGAATATTCCACCACGAGAATCGAGAAGGACTAAAATTGAAATGAGAATTAAAAACGGAGACAGTATTACAATACCAATAAGCGAAGCTAGTATATCAAACAGGCGTTTTACCATTAAATTACTTCAAGTACAGATTTTACTACTGCATCAATAACAATTTGAATCTGTTCATCCGTCAGGTCGTAGAATATGGGCAATGATATTTCGCGTGAATAATTATCGTATGCAACAGGATAGTCTTTTATATTGTATCCAGAGTTCTTATAAAAACTAAGCATTGCCAATGGAATAAAATGCACGTTTACTGATACATCTTTATCAAATATCTTTTGAATGATGGCATCACGTTTAACTTCATCAATACCTTTTATACGTAATGGAAACAAATGATACGATGACTCCTTATCAACATCTTTAAACGTAGGTAATATGGCCCAGTCATACTTAGTAAGTGCTTTATGATAAGCCTCAACAATTGCTTTACGGCGCTTCAAGGTATCATTATCATACCGTTCCAGTTCAATCATACCTATAACCGCCATTATATCGGTCATATTGCATTTATAACCCGGCTCAATAATATCGTACTTCCAATTACCTTTTTGGGTCTTTGCTAAAGCGTCTTTATTCTGTCCGTGCAATGATTTAACGCAAAGACTCTTATATATATCATCGTTATTAAACGGCGCTGGCAAATTAAACGCCATTGCACCGCCTTCTGCTGTGGTTAGATTCTTTACTGCATGAAATGAGAACACTGAGATATCAGTTAATGCTCCCGTACGTTTACCTTTATAGGTCGCGCCAAATGAATGCGCAGCATCTGATAATACAAGTATACGCCCCAATTGCTTTTGGATATCGTTACTAGCCACAAATTTTGCCTTAGCAGCTTGTACAAGTTTCATTATGGCATCATAGTCGCTTGGTAAACCGCCAAAATCTACCGGCATTATCACCTTGGTCCTGGTGGTTATCTTCTTTTCAATCTCCGCAAGCGAAATATTAAAATCATCTTTATTTACATCTGCTAAAACAGGTGTAGCCCCACAATGCATAACCACATTGGCTGTTGCAGCATACGTGTAGGCAGGTAAAATAACCTCATCTCCTTGGCCTACTCCATACCAGCGGAGGGCAAGCTCTAAGCCCGCGGTTGCAGAATTAAGACAAAGCACTGAACCTACCCCGCAATACTCAGCAATTTTCTTTTCAAATGATTTGGTCTTGGGTCCTGTTGTTATCCAACCTGAACGCAACACTTCAGCAACAGCATCCACTATTTTATCATCTATACGCGGAGGAGAAAAACTAATCATACTATTATTTTATATCACGAAATTAAACATAAGCAACGAATTAAACAGGCCGAAGAATATTGTGCCGCTTTGAAGCTCAAACATCGCTTCAACCAAAAAATTTAAAGCTACTATTACTAAAAATGTACCGTATACGAATCTCCGTTCTTTTACAGCTGTAATAAAAGAGAAAAGGAAGCCGGCAAGAAGAAGCAACAAACCAACAATACCCGTAGATACTGTTGTTTGAATATACTGATCGTGTGCATTTAATTTTTCTTTGGCCGCCCCTGTGTATCCATCTTTCTCATATTGGTCAACTAAAACAGGCGACTCATTACCAACACCAACACCAAAAACAGGAGCTCTTTTTATTACTTCCATCGCGGCGGTCCACACGTAGTACCTAACCTGCGTTGATTCGGTCGAGCTTGCGCTTATCTTATTGGAGGTAATGACTTCTGCCGCACCTGCCACTCTCGAATTCTGGCCGATTAAAAAGTGGAACGTAACAAAATACACTACAAGCCCTACAGCTAAAAGTCCCATAACAGTTTTATACCCTCGCTTTAATGCATACCTGGTAAGCAACACTACAATTAATGCCGCAGAGATAAACATCCCCATTTTTGATTGAAGCAATACAAGAATAAACAAGAGAAAGAACGTGGCCCCTAATAAAAATATCCGCTCACTTTTATTTAAAACGACAGTACTATTCGTAAATAAATAAAACACTAATAGCATTACCACGTCAATATACATAGAGTAATAACTCGGATGCAACAGTATAGAGAATTGTATGTATTGGAACACAAATACATTATTTACTGCCAGGTTCCATATAGCATAGCCAATGCAAATAAGCCCATTTACCACACACCCGGCAATAAATGTATAAATGAACATTTTCTGTTCTTTAATATTCTTCACACCTTCTGACACCAATAATAATGGAAACAAGAAAAGGCTTAGCTTAACCTGCATAATGTGCCAGCCCATATCATAATCACCTGAAAACAGATACCTAATAAGATATAACAGATAAAAGCCTGAAAACAACCAAACAAATTTATTCTGCTTTATGGCTCTTCCCTTACACACTAAATCACCTTCAATAAGCCAGCAAATAAGATAACCGATAATAGGCCAGGCAGCCATATAAGGGTAAATGCACATTATAAATGGCACCAGGCAAAGCAAGCCGTATTTAATTTTACTTACTAATGCCATTATTAAAATCTATAAGTACTTTATAAAAATCAGCGGCAATAGTATCGCGGTTAAATTTAACACTTACATACTTACGTCCATTTACACCCATTGCCCATCTCTCAGTTTTGTTGTTCATTAAATATATGGCTTTATTAGCCAAGTCAACTCCATCATCGGGTATAAATGCAAGGCCTGCCTTACCTTCATCAATAAACAATTCTTTCGCTTCGCCCTCAACACCTAGTAACAAGGCCTTTCTCATGGCAACCGATTCGAAAATTTTTGAGGGGATTGCACCTTTAAACAGATCAATGCGACGTAAAGGCACTAATGAAACATCTACCGATTTCCACACATCAGGCATTTTGCTTTTTGGCAAAGGCTCAAAGAAGAAAACGTTATCTAACTTCATTTGCTCCTTCATGTTAAGCAACTTTTCTTTTTCGGGCCCACTTCCCAACAATACCCATTTTATGGGTTGGTCTTTGGTATTTTCAGCCGCTTTTAAAACCACCTCCAAGCCTTGTGCATGGCCTATTATTCCGGCGTATAGAACAAGAAAATCATCAGAACCAAATCCATTCTCCTTTCTCCATTCACTTACAATATCTTCTTCTTTATAAAAACCCATATCAACCCCGTTAGGCAGCCAATAAACAAACTTATCGGGAAAGCGATCCTTTATATTCTTCACAATTCCCTGGGTTTGTCCGGTTACAAAAGCTGAGCTAGCGTATAAATGCTCCTCCAATTTTTTAGTAGTAGATAACAGGAACTTATTATTTATCAAGCCTAACTTCTCAGCTGTTTCGGGCCAAAGATCTGACACATTAAAAATAAGCTTGGCATGTTTAGCACGCTTTAGTACCAGTACCGATAACCCTAAGAATAATGGTGGAGATTCACACAGCAAATAATCAGTTTTGCCGAGTTTAAATAGACCAATCCACATTGAAGAGAAAACAAAAGAAAAATAGTTCATCAAGCGAGACACAATTCCTTTGCTCTTACTCACCCAAATCCATGCACGATGAACAGTCATATCGTTCATCTTTTCTTTTACATACCATTTGCCTTTATACCCCTCATGTATCTCCATCTGAGGATAATTAGGCATAGCCGTAAGAATTTCAATATCAACTCCACGTTGCTTTAGTCTAACAGCAATTTCATAAAGGCGATTTTGCGGTGCCCCTACTTCGGGTGGAAAATATTGCGTAAGTATTATTAACTTCATTCCTGGTGGTTCAGAACAGAATTATATATTTTGACAATGTCATTAATATTCGAAGACCAATTATAAAAACGCTCTACTCTTTCTCTTCCCTTTTCCCCCATTGCTTTAGCGTATTGCCTATCATTGATAAGCTTTTCAATAGCACTCGCAGCAACACGTGCATTTTTTACCGGGACAATTATACCCGTCACCCCATTCTCAACAATTTCAGCAAACCCACTAACATTTGAAACTACAACAGGTTTGGCACAAGCCGATGCTTCGAGAACCGAAACGCCAAAACTTTCACTTTCTGATAACGCTACGTACACATCTATCATGTTATGATAGATAGGGACTTGGTCATAATTCACCCACCCGGTAAATTTCACGTCTTCTCCTAGCCCATATATTTTGCATAGCTGTTTTAATTCAGCTTCCTGTGAGCCTGTGCCAACTATAAGCAACTTTAATGGAAGCCCGGAATGTTTCTTATGCAAAATATCAAATGCCTCAATTAAATATTTAATGCCATATACAGGCTCCAGGGCCTTAACTGTACCAATTACAATATCGTTTTCGTCAAAAACCGATTTTACTTCTTGGGGTTTAAATATATTAATATCAATACCAAAGGGAGTAACGTCAACATTTGCCTTACTATATTTTGCAGTTTCCACAGCCATGGAATGGCTGGTAGATAATATACGGTCAGCCTTCTTCAAATTTCTCTTAACCAAATATTTATGAAGAAATGACTTCTTAGGAAATTCATAAATATCGCTTCCCCAAACTGAAAGAACAAAAGGATGAAAACCGGAAAGCGCACCCAGCATACCATAACTGGTAGCATAATGAGCATGAAGAACATCAGGCTTAAAGGTTTTTATAGCTCTTTTAAGCGCAGGTAATGCTTTTATATAACTAAGTTTCCCCGGGTCTTTCCTATACGCAATATCTGTAATACTGCTATCTGATAAACACTCAATGCTTGCATAATCCTTGAACCAGTTTGTATTTAACTTACTCAAACTATAAAGACCTACATTAAACCCTTCATTTGCAATTGCCAAAGCCCATTTTCGTGTATGCGTAGAATTTACATCCGCTAGCAAAAGAACCTTCTTCATATCTTATATAAAACTAAATTAACAAAAAGCATTAACCACCAGTCATTATTCATATACTTTCCAATCAATATTATTTTCTTTGGAAAGCTTTATCAGTTCTTTAAAGTCATTAGCTACGACCCTTGACCTCTCATAATTGCAAGGATGTATCAAAACGGGCACATCTTTATTCTTTGCTATTTTTAATAATTGATCAAAACCCGAAAAGCTATTATCTCTATACTCTCTTTCAATCCAAAACATATTAGGATAGAAATCATTTTTCGGTATTAAATCATCTATTGATTTACAAATCCCATTACCAAAATAAAACCTTGTATTTAATTCCATTGCCCAATCTTTATACTTCTCAGGTTCATAAGGTGCATAATGTTGTTTCCCTAGCTTTAATGTACCTGAACCATGTTTGCTAAACGAACTTACCTTTTCCGGACTAACTACTTCTTCGAAATCATTCCATTCAGCCGAGAACGTTTCCAAGCTTCTGGTGTTTTCAGCATGAAACCCAATTCTGTGTCCGCCTTTCTTTACTAATTCAACTATCTTTTCATCAGGAACGGTGCACATTCTAAAATATATGTGACCGGCTATATTCTCTTTATTACAAAGACCCAGGAATTCGGCCAAATGAATCAGATATCTTGTTTTATATATTCTATCAGGGAACCAATAATCTTCTGATAACTTACTGGCAATACTTCTTGTCAGGCTAGCATTCCCGTATGGCTTATCTACATCTACCCTTAAAATCAAAGACATCCTTTGTAAGATTTAATCAATATATAACCTAACGCCATAACGACGTAGATATGAAACAAAATCTATAAAAACTGATTTGTTTGATGTTTGCAGTATTCTTTTGTTGGTATGATCGATAACAGAAATGCCTTTACTTTTCAAGCCTTCCATTTCTTGGTGCGATATAGTTGTATTAACCAGAATTAACATATCGCCCTTATTTAAATCTTTATTTTCATCAATAACCATCTTAAATGCATGAAGAAATAACTTATCTCCTTCAACTCTACTATTACTATCTGATTTAAAATTCAAATACTTAGAATACCCTTCTAAAATTTGAATCATCCGCTTACATTTCTCATCAGGTGTTATTGCCCCAATCACATTTTCTTTTATAATTTTTGCAGGTGTACCTGCAATCAGAACATTTTCGGGAAAAGATTTATTCACCAGCGAATTAGCTCCAACAATTGTATTCTTTCCTAAAACCACATTCGGTAAAATGGTAACTCGGGTTGGTATCCATATATTATCACCTAACTCCACCGGGCCATACGATATTGGTGCACCATCCAAATAATCGGCCCAGCTTCCATGGGTATAAATTAAAGAATGTGCACCCACTCCGACTTGCTTTCTAATCTTTATACCCTCTCCTGTATCAAGCCAGCAGTATGGAAAAATACGACTATGGTCTCCAATTTCAATTACTGAATTCTCAGTAAACTCGCTACTAATTATAGTTAAAGGAGCAATGTGTACATATTCACCAAATTTTACAACCCGGGTTGAGATAATAGAAAATGGCTTTATTACACTTTTACTTCCAATTTCTAAATGGTCTGCTTTTATGTAACAAAAGGGACCAATTGAACATTGTTCCCCCATATTTAATGATTTTACTTTTACTATACTACCGAACCTAATGCGTGAGCCTTTACCAATATGCTGACCTAAGAGCCTTCTTATACGGACTTGCAAAAAAGATGGTAGAAGTCCTAACAGAAAAGCGCCAATCATTTTATATTATTTAGCCACACTAACAGCCCTTGTTTCACGAATAACTGTAACTTTTACTTGGCCCGGGTATGTCATTTCATTCTGGATCTTTTGAGCTATCTCAAATGACATTACTTCAGCTTCTTTGTCGGTAATTTTTTCGCTACCCACAATAACCCTCAATTCTCTACCTGCCTGTATAGCATAGGTTTTTTCAACACCTTTATACGACATAGCCAATGCTTCAAGGTCGCGTAAGCGCTTAATATACTGCTCAGCCATTTCGCGGCGTGCGCCAGGGCGTGCACCCGATATAGCATCACATACTTGTATAATTGGCGAGTACAAGCTGTTCATTTCAATTTCATCGTGGTGAGCACCAATAGCATTGCATATTTCAGGTTTCTCCTTATACTTTTCTGCAAGCTTCATACCCAAAATTGCGTGTGGCAATTCAGGTTCTTCATCCGGCACTTTACCTATATCGTGTAATAAACCGGCACGCTTAGCAACCTTAGGGTTCAAACCAAGTTCAGCAGCCATAGTAGCAGCCAGGTTAGCAACCTCTTTTGAGTGTTGTAACAAGTTCTGGCCATATGATGACCTGTATCTCATTTTACCAACCAACCTAATAAGTTCAGGATGCAGGTTATTTAAACCCAAGTCAATTACCGTACGCTTACCTAACTCAGCAACCTCATCTTCTAACTGTTTGCGGCATTTCTGTACCACTTCCTCAATACGGGCAGGGTGAATACGTCCGTCGGTTACTAATTGATGTAACGACATACGTGCTATTTCCCTACGTAGCGGATCAAAGCACGAAATTATAATAGCCTCCGGGGTATCGTCTACAATAACCTCAACACCCGTTGCAGCTTCCAGTGCACGTATATTACGTCCTTCACGGCCAATAATACGGCCTTTCATTTCATCGTTCTCAATATTAAATACAGCCACTGCATTTTCTACAGCCTGTTCAACACCCATACGCTGTATAGATTGTATGATGATCTTCTTAGCTTCCATATTAGCGGTAAGCTTAGCTTCATCAACAATTTCTTTTATCATTACCGTAGCTTGCGACTTAGCATCAGACTTTAATGACTCTATCAATTGTGTCTTAGCATCTTCCGCCGACATTTGTGACAAAACCTCTAACTGCTGAACTTGCCTTTGATGCATTTTGGCCAGTTCTTCACCTTTTACCTCAGCAATTTTCAATTGCTCGGTTAAAGTTGCCTTAAGCCCCTCGGTTTCCTTTTCCTTACGCTGAACTTGTTCCAGTTTTTGACCCGCAGCTTGTTCTTTTTGCTTAGCACGGGTTTCTATCTGATTAAGGGTCTTATTCTTTTCAATGGTTTGTTGTTCGTGTTCTGCTTTAAGTTGTAAAAAGCGCTCTTTCGCTTCTAACATCTTTTTATCGCGCAGGGTATTACTCTGCCTTTCAGCATCCTTTATAATTTCCTGCCCCTTCTTTTCAATATTCTTGCGAATAATGGTGGCGGTAATTAATATACCAAACCCCAAGCCAACAACGGCTGCAGCTACAATTACAATAATGGTTACTATATCTAGGTTCATGGAGGTGTTTGTTTTTATGAACCCTTAAAAGAAGTCGCTTACTAAATGTGCAATACCTTTTCGATAGCTTTTATCTGTTCCTCTATCTTTTCATTAAACTGCACATTTTTACCATGTTCTAAATGCTGAAAAGCAAGCTGTAAGGCACACATTGCTAGCAGATCGCGCGGATCTTTAATAGCGTATGAAGAAGAGTAATCCTTTACCTGATCATTTACAAGTTCAACCGCTTTTTTCATGGTTGCCTCTGTATCAGGGGTTATGTTTACCGGGTATTCCCTTCCTGAGATATTTATGTTTATTGTATTGGTTTTCACTGTATCTCTGCTTGTTGGCTTAATTCTTCAGCAATGTTATACATCGCTCTACTTCACTTAAGAGTTCGTCTATTTTATTGTTTAATTCCTGGTTTTGTTGTGTGTTATGACTAAGTTTCTCTTTCTGAGCTGTTTCTGCAGCTTCCCTGGCCTTTTTTAACTGCTCGTCCACTACCCTCATCTTATCCGTAAGCTCCTGATTTTCAGACCTAAGAAGCTTAACGGTATTGTGCAACTCGCTTTGCAAAGATAAAATTTTTTCTATTTCTTTATAAATTATCTCTAGCCTCTTATCCAAGTCTTTCATGGCCGGGTTGAAAAAAAAGTTAATTTTCAGTCAAATATAAGTTAATAGTGGTATTACAGCCGCCCATTTACCATTATTTTTGCGGGGCAATAAAAACTAGGCAATGGGATTAGCACAGAGTTATAAGAAGAATGTATTTTGCGTGGAAGGTGATTGGCAAAAAGATTTGCGGGACAATTCGAGCGTGAGGGCCGCCCTTACTTTTTTACAACAGAATCTTGAAGTAAAGTTCATATACAAGCAGTGTGGTACGCGCGAAAACTTGGAGTACTACCTATCTCTTTGGAAACAAAGAAAATATGCTCCCTATTCCATTGGGTATTTTGCATTTCATGGTCAACCGGAAAGTATACAGGTAGGTAAGGAATTTGTTACCCTTGATGAATTGGGTGATATGTTACTGGATAGCTGCCAGGATAAGATATTGCATTTTGGAAGTTGTAAAACACTTAACACCGACGAAAAGACCATCAAACGTTTTTTAGAGACTACCGGTGCATTATGTGTTTGTGGTTTCGAATCAGAAATTAATTTTGTGGAAAGTTCGGCCTTCGATATGATATTGATAGAAATGTTTCAGCAATATAAAGACATACGTATGCTTGATAAAGCTTTGCGTAAAAACTACCGCAGCTTTATTAAAAGGCTTCAATTTAAATTGATATACCTGTAATGGAAGAAGGAACCACGCTTTCTAACCCTATTTTTAATTTCACTTTTAAGGTTAAGTGTATTATACTACTAACCTTAGGGCTGGTATTTTATGCCGATTCGATATTAAATGAATATGCACTTGACGATGGTATAGTAATTGCCAAGAACGAATTTGTACAAGAAGGATTTAGCGGAATAAAAGGTATCATGTCTCATGATGCGTATTACAGCTATTACCACCAAATGAATGCTAACCAAATGTTGGCTGGCGGTAGGTACAGGCCCTTATCTATAGTAGTATTTGCAATAGAACATGCTATAACCGGCGAAGACCCTTTCTTCCGGCATGCTGTAAGTATATTAGCCTATATGCTATGTATACTTGTCGTCTTTTACTTTTTAAATAATTACCTTTTGGTGAATATGCAAAAGGGAGAGGATATTGCCTTTCTGGCCGCTTTGTTATTTACTATTCACCCTATGCATACCGAGGTGGTAGCTAATGTTAAGAGCTTGGACGAAATGCTATCGCTCATATTTATTTTACTCACCTTTATTTTTGCCCTACACTATGCCGAACCGGAAAAAGGAGAGAAAAAGGTAAAAGACCTTTACCTGGGTGCTTTTTGTTTCTTTTTAGCCATGTTGGCTAAAGAGTATGCACTTACTCTTATCTTCTTATTGCCCATACTCTTTTATACCGTAGCAAAAAAAGACACCAAGGATACTATATTAAATAGCCTACCATATTTTGGTGTAGTTGTTCTGTATATGATAATACGTATTAAATCAGTTGGGGTACCGCATAATGTGCCAAGCGATGAAATACTGAACAACCCTTACATGCTTGCTACTCATTCGCAAAAAATAGCATCAGAAATTTATGTGCTGGGGAAATATCTTTTCATGTTATTCATCCCCTACCCGCTTTCAAGCGATTATTCATACAACCAATTGCCTTATCGCGGATTTAACGACCCATTGGTATGGCTTTGTATAATTAGTTACGGTGCTATTATATACTGGGGCTTTAAATTACTCTTACAAAAAAGGATATTGGCTTTCCCTATTTTCTTTTACCTGGCTAACCTGGCCATGGTTACCAACTTTGTGGTAGATGTTGGCGCAACAATGGGCGAACGTTTAGCATTCCACTCTTCATTAGGGTTTGTAGTGCTACTTTCTTATGGCTTTATCCGCAGCCCTGAATTTGCAAAAAAAAGGGAAGTGATTATGGGCGTAACCGCTGTACTTATCGTTTTATGCGGTATTGAATGCACTACTCGTAATGTTTTATGGAAGAATGATATGACCTTGTTTATACACGACGTTGAAGTATCGCCTAACAGCGTTATGGTACTTGGTAATGCCGGGGCACGTTACCTAGATAAAGCTGAAACTATTAAAGACACCAGCAAAGCAAGTAAAGCATTAGTAAATGAATATATTAATAAATCGGTGAGCCTATTGCGCAAATCAATACAAATGCACCCTACGTACACCAATAGTTATTTGAACCTTGGTATTGCATTCTATAAATTGCAAATGCCCGATTCTTCAAAAAAATATTGGGACTATGCGAAGAAGTTGTATCCTGATCACCCTAACTTAAAACAGTATTACCCATTGCTTGCTAATTCATACTTGAACCAAGCTATGGAATTTGGCCGCGAAAACAAAGCGCCACAAGCCATAATTGCTTTGAAGAAAGGCTTGTATGCTAACAACAATAATCCTGATCTTTGGTATAACCTGGGCGGAGCATATTTCACCGTACATGAATGGGATTCGGCGCGCTTTGCATGGCAATGTGCTTTACAATTAAAGCCTGATTATGATTTGGCCAAGAAAGGCTTATCTGCTTTACCTCCGCAAGGGAAGGATACAGTTAGGGGAATTAGACCGTAAAAAAACAATATCGAATAACGAATATTGAATTCTGAACTTAGAAGTAGAATACCCATACCGTTTACTTCGGCATTCAATATTCAGAGTTCGATATTCGTTATTCTTCTAAATACTCTCTTCTATAAACTCTACTCCCTTTATAATAGCCTCGTGTATAATCCTATCCTTATCAATAAAAAGGAACTTGCTTTTGGAATTTAGCAAGCATTGTTTCTAATACAGGAGATGTTTTTTCAGGTTTGCGGAAAGTAAGAGCCTGGGCAGCTGTAATAAGCTCTGCAGCTAATATAGTCTTAAGGTTTTGGATTACCTTGTAGCATTTGGTAGCTGCATTAGCACCCATACTCACGTAATCTTCTTGTCCGTTCGATGATACAATACTATCAACCGAAGCAGGTGTAGCGTATTGTTTATTTTGGCTCACAACTGCAGCAGCACTGTATTGCAATATCATTAAGCCCGAGTTTATGCCGGGAGACTTAACCAAAAAAGCTGGCAGGCCACGCTCACCTGAAATTAGTTTGTAAGTTCTGCGTTCCGAGATATTACCTAAATCAGCCAAAGCAATACTTAAATAATCTAATGCCATTGCTAACGGATGTCCGTGAAAATTACCGCCCGAAATTATCTCATCTTCATCAGGGAATATCAATGGGTTATCGGTAACTGAATTAATTTCTTTCAAGAAAACACTTTGCACATGCTCTACTACATCTCGTATTGCGCCATGTACTTGCGGTATGCAACGGAACGAATATGGATCTTGTACATCAGTCTTTTTACGCACCGCTATTTTACTTCCTTTTAAGGTTTGTAAAATAAATGCAGCACATTCCTTTTGTCCTTTATGCGGTCGGACATCTTGCACCAGTTTATTAAATGGTTCCAGGCGACAGTCAAATCCATCGAGAGACATAGCAGCTATGGTATCTCCTAATATTGTTAGGCCTTGCGCTTGTAATATTAACCATGTACCATAGGCACTCATAAACTGGGTACCGTTCAATAGAGCAAGACCTTCTTTAGGTTTAAGCTCTAATGGCTTCCACTTTAATTCCTTATATAAAGCGGCAGCAGTTTTCTTCTTCCCTTTATAATATACTTCACCTTCGCCAATTAATGGTAAGCACAAATGGGCCAGTGGAGCCAAATCTCCCGATGCACCTAATGAGCCTTGCTCATATACTACTGGAAGGATATCGTTATTATAAAAATCTATAAGCCTTTCAACCGTGCTTACATCAATACCCGAATGCCCATAGCTAAGCGATTGCACTTTAAGCAATAGCATTATTTTAACTATCTCTGCCGGTACTTCGTTACCACTACCACAGGCATGTGAACGCAGTAAGTTTGTTTGAAGTAGGCTATAGTCCTTCGTATCTATCTTTACATTGCGCAATGAACCAAAACCTGTATTTATTCCATACACAGGTTCTTTAGAACTTGCCAATTTCTTATCCAGGTACTTTCTGGCTTTATCAATCTTCTTCTCAGCTTCTTCTGATAATGCAATGCGTGCATTATCTGCCAAAAGCGACTTAATAGTTGCAAAATCTATTTTACTGTTTACTGCAAAAAGTTTCATACAATATGCTTTATTAATTCGTCAGATTTTATTTCTTTTTCTTCTCCCGATGTCATATTCTTCAATTTCAAAACTCCCTTGCTCATTTCATCTCCACCAATAAAAACAACATAGGCTATCTTTTTATCATCAGCATAACCCATTTGTTTTTTAAACTTGGCAGCATCAGGGTACAATTCTGCACTTATGTTATTCTTTCTTAGTTCAGAAACCAAAGGAAGGCAATATTGAGCTTCATTATTGCCAAAATTCACAAACATTACTTTAGTTGAACTACTTACACTTTGCGGAAATCTATTCAATTCCTCAATTACATCATATATTCTGTCAGCGCCAAATGAAATGCCCACACCCGATACGTTTGGTAAACCAAATATCCCGGTCAGATCATCATAACGGCCGCCGCCGCAAATGCTGCTTGTAAATTCAGACTTACACCTACTTCTATCTACTTGGATTTCTATAATAGTTCCAGTATAATAGTTGAGTCCACGGGCAAGAGATAAGTCGACCTCTATTTTTATTGAAGAGACTAGCTTCTTTACATTATGAACAATATATCCTAATTCATTTTTCCCTTTAACAAAAACCTCTGGCAGAAGAAAAGTCCCATCGGAGTTAATTTTACTAGCAAGAACTGCCAGTCTAGCATCACTTTCATTTATATTATGTGATACCTCAAAATTAAAATCACCTACGCTTACTATTGATTTATCTAAAATTATCTTCAATAATTTATCAATTCTCGCATTATCAAACCCCTTATCAATTAATTCTTTCCTTACCCCATCATCTCCAATCTTATCTAATTTATCAATAGCCACAGCTATATCAATCATTTTTTCTGGCGCTTCAATGGATTCAGCTATACCTTGAAGTATTTTACGATTATTCAACTTTATAATTACAGGTACATTTAATTTACCAAATACATCATCAATCATTTGTATCAACTCAACCTCGTTTAATAGAGACGGGCTACCTATAACATCGGCATCGCACTGGTAAAATTCGCGGTAACGGCCTTTTTGTGGGCGGTCGGCACGCCAAACAGGTTGTATTTGGTAACGCTTAAAGGGGAATGTAATATCATTTTGGTGTTGTACCACATAGCGAGCAAAAGGCACAGTCAAATCATAACGTAGTGCTTTTTCAGAAATGTATTTGGTCATTTCTTTAGCTCCCATTTCTTTTGTGTCCTTATCCTTTAAGCCATCTAAAAAATCGCCGCTGTTCAGTATTTTAAAAATAAGCTTATCGCCTTCTTCGCCGTACTTACCCATTAAGGTATCAAGGTTTTCCATACTTGGTGTTTCAATAGGCAAATAGCCATAATTGCGGAACACCTCACGAATGGTATCGAAAATATAGTTGCGCTTCACCATCTCTTGTGATGAAAAATCGCGCGTGCCTTTAGGTATTGAAGGTTTCAAATCTTTATAAGTTTATAAAGTTTGTAAAGTTTATAAAGTTTATAAAGCCCAACGACTTTAAGAACTTTCAACTTTAATAACTTTTACTGTTTGCGCAAAAATACCATTCATTTTCAAATAACGGGTTGCCTATATTAACATAGCATCAACAGAGTTTGAACCCCTTATTTGCCTGTTTTTTATTAACTTTACTACTTAATGCCTTAAACACAGCCTAATCTAAAAAAAGATGAAGAAATTAATTACAGCTATTGCCATTTTAGCAGCCTCTTTATCAGCAATAGGTCAGGCTCCTACTAAGTTTGATTTTTACCTGGCACAAAAACAAGCAGCCGTTATCCGACATACTTTGGATGACTCACAAGTAATAGAAGTGCTGGTGAAAGGTAAGATTGAGACCATTAAAGAACTGGTGAACAAAAACCATGGAGTTTTCAAATACTCGTATGGTAATATTGCAGCTATACGCATACCATTAAATGCATTGTCAGACTTTTACCTTAGCTCTTCTATAATACGTATGGAAGGCGCACCGCCACATATTAGGCCTTGTAACGACACTATGCGTGTACATGCACATATAGTAGATGTACAAATGGGCGTTGCTCCGCTTACCCAGCCTTATAAAGGCAAGGGCGTGATAGTAGGCATGATAGATTCCGGGATAGATTTTGTACACGCCGATTTTAGAGACAGCGTTGGCAACAGCCGCATACTGGCTATATGGGATATGACTAAAAATGCTAACCAATTCACCCCTTTCCCATATGGTTATGGCCAGGAATGGGACAAACCAACTTTAGATACGGCATTAGCTCATAATAATCTCTCGGTTATCAAATCAATGGACTCTTCCTCTGCTTTAGAATATGGACATGGTAGCCATGTATCAGGCGTTGCAACGGCTAATGGCAGGGCTAATGGCCTTAGCATTGGTGCAGCACCCGAAGCTGATATTATGGCTGTAGTTTACAATTTCAGTAACCAAACCAATAATGAAATGACCGATGCCACCAGCTTTTTATTCAATAAAGCTACAGCATTAGGCAAGCCGTGTGTGATTAATGCCAGCCTTGGCGACTACGATGGTTCACACGATGGCTTTGACCTTCAGGCGCAAATGATAGATAGTATGATAACGGCTCAGCCGGGAAGGGTGTTTGTTGCCGCATCAGGCAATGAAAGTAATATACCATACCACGTTGGATATAATTTAATTAAGGGTGATACCAATTTTACATGGTTTGCTCCTTTTAGTTATGACGGCAATGTTATTTATTACGATGCCTGGGCCGATACGGCCAATTTTAGTAAGGTACAATTTGCCATTGGTGTTGATCGCATAAGCCCTTATTCTTTTATTACCCGTACTGCATTTTCTACGGTCCTCAGTCAACCTGGAGTTATAGTTACCGACACCATTAAGAACAGTAACGGAGAGCGAATTGGCGTGTTGCAAACATATACCCAACTTGTTGGTAATACTTATTCACTTCAAGTTCAAATCACCCCTGATTCAATACAAAATGGTAAAATTGGTATCGACTCCTCTTACTATTGGAGTTTGATCACCACCGGCACCGGCAGAATAGATTGCTGGTACCCCGACCCTACCCCTATTGTAAATTCAGGCTTGCCAACCTCACTGCAATATCCAGAAATTAAGAACTACAAAATGCCTGACACAATTTCTACATTGTGTAGTAGCTACCAATGCTCACCACACGTTATAACTGTAGGTGATTTTTATAATCGCAGAGGCTTTATTGATTATGATACTACACTACATATTTTATATGGCAATAGTGTTAGCATGGGTCAATTAACCGGTTATTCTGGCGTTGGCCCAACAAGAGATGGAAGAACAAAACCCGATATCACTTCTGCTGGTGATTTCTGTATGTCAGTATTAGCTACGCCGCTCCGACAGCTTTATATCAATAATGCTCCCGGCAATATCGATACCGGTGGTTTCCATGCTTATGACGGAGGAACATCAACTGCATGCCCGGGTGTAGCCGGTGTCGCTGCTCTATATCTACAAATGTACCCAACGGCAACTGCTGCTGATGTAAAGAATGCCATCATCATGTGTTCGGACCAGGACAGCTTTACCGGTGCAACACCTAACAACCATTACGGCTATGGCAAGGTTGATGCGTTTAAGGCGCTCACGGGTTGTGCCCCAACCAGTGTGCAAAAAATAACAATGCCGCTAACTTCACTGTATGCTTATCCTAACCCAACGAAAAGTTCAACGAGCATTGATTATGATTTTTCTTCAGTCAGTGAATATTGCACTGCATCAATTTTATTTTATGACGTAATGGGTAAAAATGTAAAAAGTGTAGAGTTAAAGAATCAGAAAGGCACTGTTACAGTAAACTCAACAGGAATGGCTGCAGGCACCTATTTTTATAGTCTTGTAGTTGACAACAAAAGAATGAACACAGAAAAATTATCGGTAGTAAAATAACGTATGAAGAATTTTGTAGAGAAAGCCTTTAATATTTCGTTAGTAATGGGTGCCCTTGCCGTAATTTTCTGCCTGGCAAGCATGAGCAAAGCCGTACTTATATTTGGCTCCTTAGGTGCTGGGTTTATAGGATTTGTGCTTTGCTGCATGAGCATCATATTCACCCAAAAATTCAACTTAAAAGAAAAGCCTGCGGGCATGATGATATTGAGCCTGTTCTTAAACTCAGTGCCTTTGTTTTACATGATGGTACAAATAATATCGAACCAGGGTGGCAAGTAAGCCTGCATGGAAAACATTACGCAAATACTTACCCGCTATTGGGGGCATACTCACTTTCGCCCCTTACAGGAAGATATCATCAACTCTGCCTTAGCCGGTAAAGATACCCTTGCCCTATTACCTACTGGCGGAGGGAAATCGCTGTGTTTTCAAATACCTGCACTTGCACAAGAAGGCATTTGCATAGTTGTTTCTCCACTAATAGCCCTAATGAAGGACCAGGTGGAATTTCTTTTAAGTAAAGGAATCCGTGCTGCCATGTTACATTCATTCATGACGAGTAGGGAAATAGATATTACATTGGATAACTGCATACACGGTAATTACAAATTCCTGTACGTATCGCCCGAACGCCTAACCACCGATATTTTTATTGCACGGGTAAAGCAAATGAATGTAAACCTTATTGCAGTAGATGAAGCGCATTGTATTTCCCAATGGGGCTATGATTTCAGGCCTGCTTACTTACAGATAACAGAACTAAGAGTTTTACTGCCTAAAGTGCCTATTATGGCACTTACTGCTAGTGCTACACCAGAGGTGGTTGCTGACATTCAAAAGAAGCTTGAGTTTAAAGAGGAGAATGCCATACGATTAAGCTTTGAAAGAAAAAACATTGCTTACGTAGTACAAAAGGAAGAAGACAAAGCAGCAAGATTATTAAAACTGGTAAACAACATTAAGGGCTCCGGTATTATCTATGTTCGAAACAGAAGAAAGACTGAAGAGGTCGCTTTGTTCTTAAGGCAAAATGGTGTATCGGCCGATTTTTACCACGCAGGCTTGCCCCACGATGCACGCAGTGGCAGACAGGAAGCATGGCTGAATGATAGATTACGTGTTATTGTTTGTACCAATGCATTTGGCATGGGTATAAATAAACCTAATGTGCGTTTTGTAGTGCATCTCGATCTTCCTGATAGTCTTGAAGCTTATTTTCAGGAAGCAGGCCGTGCTGGTAGAGATGAGAAGAAAGCTTTTGCCGTTTTATTCTATAATGAAACTGACCGCATTAACCTGGAAAGAAACATCGACCACGCTTTCCCGCCGGTTGATGAGGTTAAGAAAACCTATATAGCGCTTTGCAACTATTACAATATGTCAATTGGTTCGGGCAAGGGTAGCACTCACGATTTTGACATTACTGAATTTTGCAAACACTTTGCATTAGAACCCAACGTGGTTGTCAACAGCATAAAGTTCTTGGAGAAGGAAGGTTATATAATGGCTACCGAGTCTTTCTACCGGCCATCGAAGGTACATATATTAATATCGAACAAAGACATCTACCGCTTCCAGGTAGAGCATCCTAATTATGACGCGTTTGTAAAACTACTACTACGCTCTTACGAAGGCATATTTAGCAATTATGTGCCTATTAACGAATACAATCTAGCCAAACGATCTACACTTAAAGAAGAAGAAGTAAAGAACCTCCTGTTGCGATTAGATAAGATGACCGTCATATCATACATCCCGCAATCGAGCAAGCCACAAATAATATATACCGAAGACGCATTGCATCCGGGTAACGTGCTCATATCAAAACAAAACTATACCGAACGAAAAGAGCGAGCTATACAGCGCATGGAATGGGTAATACACTATGTAACCAATACCCGCAAATGCAGGAGCGAATTGCTCCTGTCTTACTTTGGCGAAACGGAAGAAGTGCGTTGCGGAATATGCGATGTTTGTCTTGAACGCAATAAGCTTGAATTAAGTGATCTTGAATTTGCCACTATTGCAGCCCAATTAAAAGAGAAGTTGGGCAAAAGCCCAATGGACCTAACCGCATTGGTACATAGCGTAAAACAAGTGCGAGAAGACAAGATCATTAAGACCGTGCAATGGCTTATGGATAACGGTAAAATAGAAAATGACGAAGAGAATAAACTCGTCTGGAAGAAATAAAAAACTTCTCTATTTCTTATAGGGCACCAGGTAATTACCTTCCATTATTGGCACTACCGGGGCCTGATCAAGCTTTAAGCAGAACTTAATATCTTCCTGCAGGTTCAACTTTGCCAAGCGCTTAAAGTGAGATGAATTTTCCATAAAACCATACATATCGTGTTGGGCCAATTCATACAACGACTTTGATGCCATAGTCGAATCGTAATTGGTTTCAAACATACCGGTGCTATCAAGCTTTGATGCAATTGCGCCAGCACACAGTGTATCCTCCAGGTTAAAAATATCTTTCCAACCGGCACATAGTAATATGATATTCTTACGTTGCACTGCCAACCATTGGCATAATGCAGTAAGGTTTAAAAACGAACCAATGGTAATTTTATACGCATCTCGCGCTACACGAATAGCCTGTGTACCGTTAGTTGTAGTAAATACAATAACCTTGCCCCTCAGCTTCGGTTGCATATATTCAAATGGCGAATTACCCAAGTCGAAACCCTCTACCCTGTTAGCCTGGCGCTCCGCAGCTACTAAAAATCCTTTCGATTGAAAATCACGGGCCTCAACAACTGAAGCTACAGGCAATATTTTTTCAACTCCGTAATGCAGAGCGGTACACATAGAAGAAGTAGCACGTAAAACGTCAATAACAACTACTATACACTCTTCGTGCGGGTATAATGAAAATGAATGGGGTGAAAAGCAAACTTCGATTGTATTCTTCATACTTATGCCTGTTTATAAAATGGAGTCTTTACTACAACTGCTTTTATCAATTTGTCACGTATCTTAATATATATTTCGGTATCAGGTTTTGTCAGCTCTGTCTTAACATAACCCATGCCAATTGCCTTTTGTAACGATGGTGATTGTGTACCCGAAGTTACAACCCCAATAACAGTCCCTTGCGCATCTGTAATTTCGTAACCGTGGCGAGGAATACCCTTATCTATCATTGTAAAACCAACAAGCTTTCGTTTTACTCCGGTGTTCTTTTGCTCGAGTAACGCTTTTGAATTGGTAAACTCCTTAGTGAATTTAGTTATCCCACCCAGGTTAGCTTCAATAGGTGATGTAGTATCATCAATATCGTTACCATATAGGTTAAATGCCATTTCTAATCGAAGGGTATCGCGCGCGCCAAGGCCAATAGGCTTTAACCCTTCTGCCTTACCTGCTTCCATAATGGCATCCCAAATTTTGCCGGCATCTTCATTCTTACAATAAATTTCAAAACCACCAGCACCGGTATAACCTGTATTAGAAAGTATAACACCGTTTATACCACAAAATTGGCCAATGGTAAAATTGTAATAGGCTATTTTGGTTAAATCAACATTAGTAAGCGTACCCAATATTGCTGTAGCCTTTGGGCCCTGAACTGCCATTAGAGAATACGCATCCGACTCATTTATCATTTCAACGCCGAGGTCGTTATGCGATTTTATCCAATTCCAGTCTTTTTCAACGTTCGAAGCGTTTACCACCAACATATAGGTTTCTTTATCCATGCAGTAAACAAGCAGATCATCAACAATACCGCCTTTATCATTTGGCAAGCATGAGTATTGCACCTTACCTGATGAAAGCACAGAAGCATCGTTCGAGGTAACTTTTTGAATCAGGTCAAGCGCTTTAGGCCCCTTAAGAATAAACTCACCCATGTGCGATACATCGAACATCCCAGCTTTGGTACGAACGGTAGTATGTTCATCATTAAGTCCGGTATAAGATACCGGCATATTATAGCCGGCAAATTCTACCATTTTTGCGCCAAGCGCTATGTGCTTGGGTGTAAGAGCCGTTGTCTTCATTTATTTAATATCGAATAAGTTATTTACTCCAAAAACTTTACGTTGGCTCAAAAAGCCTTCTGCATATTTAACACCAATAGCATAACCCAATTCAGAATCTCTGTCTTTTATATGCTTCAAAAATTCAGGATTCGTAAGCACTGTTTCAGGCTCTTTTGAATTCGGGTCATGAAACTGAGACTTGAACGCTTTAATTGCTTCAATCTTTTGCTCCATTTCGTTACTTATGTCAACCACAAAACTACAATCGTAACTAAAGTGCTGCATGTAGTAAAACAGCCTGTTTGAGCGAAAAGCTTCTTGCTTTTTGCCGTCCCATTCTGTTTCAATTTTAACCAAGCCTGCATAAAACCAAGCCTCGGTAACCATTTGCGATGCACGCCCATGATCGGGATGCCTGTCTTGAGGAACATTGGCAAGTATTATATCTGGCTTATACTGACGTATTTTTTGAATGAGCTTAATACGGTGTTCTTCATCATTCTTAAAATAACCATCCATCATATTCAGGTTATCACGAACTGATACGCCCATTATTTTAGCCGAATTGGCAGCCTCCTGTAAGCGAAGTTCTGCACTACCCCTCGTACCCAACTGGCCCTGGGTCATATCAACAATTCCTACCTTTTTACCCGTTTTTACAGCTTTAATAAGGGTACCGGCACATGAGAGCTCTATATCATCGGGATGTGCAGCAAAAGCAAGAATATCGAGTTTCATGGAATCTTATTTTATTACGGCGAACAAAAGTAAGGAAATAAAGGAATTTATAACTACTCATCCCTACCCCTCTCTATCAAATAGAGAGGGAAAATTCCTGGCCGTTTATATGTTAAAATGAATCCACTCAAAACTCAACGTGCACACGTATTGAGCCAATGCTAACGGGCCCTCTGTCTGCATTATAAGCAGGGTTTTGCACATATTGGTAATCGAGGGCAAGAGCCAAATGATCAAATAAAACAGTTTGATAATAGGTTTCAAAAACCTCTTCAGCAGAATAGTGTTCCAATTGACCATCGCCAATAATGAATTGGTAGCCGCCGGCATTTTCAAAATCGCGGTGTTCTTTCGATAATCCGTCCATAATAAAGGCTGCTCCAAAAGTATCTTTCTTCCTATGCCACATACCGCCGTTTATGCTTATACCGGGCGTAAATGTTTGATCGACCTCGGTAAATGCCCAGGTACCCGTTTTGCCATCGTTCCAACCGGCACGCATAAACACGCCAATATATTTACCAATAGGGTGATTCCAGTTTACACCCAATCCATATTTTTTATTGCCATTATAGGCAGAAAGTGAATCAATACGTAGCGCATTCAAATTGCCTGCCTCATAACTGGCTATTGCATTTTCGTAATTACCAGCACGGTTTTGGTTCAGGTATAGCAATACGCTAAAACCACCGTCACGGCCATTTACTTTGTAGTTGTAACCAGTTTCTATGGTAGCACCGAAGCTCTTCGACACCTTCCAATCTAAATCAGGGCCATTGGCAAAAACAGGCTCCAGAGCATCTGATAAAGTCAAATACCATTTTGGCGTTATTACCTGTGCCACAAAAGCATAGGTGTAACCACGTGTGTTAGCCGGATAATCCCATGCGCCGTTATCCATTAGCACCCAGTTCATAAATTGGGTACGTGGGTCATGCGAGTAAGCGTTCTGATCATAAAAATCACCCAATGAGAATTTACCTGCACTTAATGTAATACGTTTATCGGGTAGAAACTGGTTAACCTGGTTTTGGTCATCGGCAATAAAAATATCTTTGCTACCAGGCAACGCAAACGACTGCTGTAAATATGCCCTTGCAAAGTAAGGTTGTGGCGTTGGGTTACCTACTCTATATATTTCTCCATTAGGGAAGGCTGCAATACCTGTTGTACCACTAAAGCCCTTACCACCCGATATTTCAGGATTAACATATACAGAACCATATTTCCAAAGTCTTCTTCCTAGAAAGAATGTTGAAGTGATGGACATATCTTGTTCAATTGTATCCTGCAAACTATTATGGCCTGAATAAGGTGCATGAAAGTAACCGTGATACTGATAAATAGATGTCATTTGAAAATGGAAAGACCATGCTCTGCTAGTATCCTTCTTTATTGAATCATTAGCTAATGCATAGGTTTTACCTGCAAACAAAGCAAATACCATAACACATACAATCTTGGTAATTGTATTCTTCATAATTAAAACTATTAATTAACTATCCAATCGTAAACCAAATACGTATTCAAAACCAAAATAACTATTGCAACCACCCAAGCCGTAATTTTAAGTGCGGCGTGATTTGCAAATAACCCCATTTTATGTTTACTATTTGTGAACATTACTAAAGGGAATACCGCAAAACTCAACTGAAGCGATAATACTACCTGGCTAAGCACCAGTAAATTGGCTGTTCCTTTTGAACCATATACTATAGTAACTATGAGGGCAGGTACAATGGCAATCATCCTGGTTATTAGCCTCCGTAACCATGGTTTTAAACGAATGTGCAAAAAACCTTCCATTACAATCTGTCCTGCAAGAGTGCCAGTCAATGTAGAGTTTTGCCCGGAAGCCAATAGCGCAACCGCAAATAATATGGGTGCTAGTGTTGTACCTAATAAAGGAGTTAATAGCTTGTGTGCACTCATAATATCAGCTACGTCCTGATGTCCGCTATTATGGAAACTTGCTGCAGCTACAATAAGGATTGCTGCATTAATAAAAAAAGCGGCCATTAAAGCAACCGTACTATCAATACGGGCAAACTTTATGGCCATTTTCTTGCCCTGTGTAGTACGGGGATAATTACGGGTTTGCACTATGCTGGAATGCAGGTAGAGGTTGTGGGGCATTACCGTAGCCCCCAGTATGCCAATAGCAATATAAAGCATATCGGGGTGAAACACTACCTCAGACCTTGGCAGAAGTCCGCTAAGCAAAGGAAATATTTCAGGGCGGGCTTTTACCATTTCGAAGATGAAAGAAACCACTATTACAAATATGAGTGAGGCCACAACGCTTTCGAGGAAGCGGAACCCTTTGTACTGAAAGAAAAGTATGACCAATACATCTAACGCCGTTATGGCCACACCCCAGGCCAATGGTAAGCCAAACAATAAATTAAGCGCTATGGCAGATCCAATAACTTCGGCAAGGTCGCATGCGGCAATAGCTATTTCACAAAGTACCCATAATATAAAGCTTACTGTTGGATTATAATGATCGCGGCAGGCTTGAGCAAGGTCGCGTTCAGTAGCAACGCCCAACTTTAATGCCAGGTATTGCAAAAGAATAGCGAATAGGTTTGAAATGAGTATAACCGATAATAAAGTATAACCGAACTTAGCTCCACCTGCAATATCGGTTGCCCAGTTACCCGGGTCCATATAACCAACCGCTACCATTAACCCCGGACCCGAGAAAGCCAATAGTTTACGCCAAAAACCACCACTAGTAGGCACCTTTACTGAAGAAAAGACTTCCGACAAAGAATGCTCTTTGTTGTCCTTTCTCCAGGCTTTTGTGGCTACTTTATGTTCGGGTTCGGTTGACACTAATGATTGCTTTTTGCAAAAATAACATTTTATTAAATACGGCTAACATAATTTATTAGGCATGCCTAATTTTTTATTTTAGAGTAAATAAACTATATTCGCATCACCTATCTAATAATATGCATACATTTTCAGAGGAAAATTACTTAAGGGCTATATACAGGTTAAGCCTTGATGGTAGTGGTAAAATCAGCCCTACATCTATTGCCGAAGCACTGGATAACAACCCTGCTTCGGTGGTAGATATGCTTAAAAAATTGACTGACAAAAAACTTATTAGTTATGATAAGAAGAAAGGTGCCAAGCTTACTGACAAAGGAACAAAGACTGCTATTGAGGTAGTACGTAAGCATCGCTTGTGGGAGGTTTTTCTGCTTGAAAAACTGGGTTATGGATGGGAAGAGATACATGATATAGCTGAACAGTTAGAACATATACATAACGATGAATTAGCTGACAGGCTTGACAAATTTTTGGGCTTCCCTGATTATGACCCGCATGGTGACCCCATACCTAAAGCCAATGGTAAAATAGCTACTGCTTATAAAACAATGCTTCTTGAGGTTGAGCCAGGTAACTCTTGCCAGGTGGCAGCAGTTAAAGATACTTCAGTTGAATTTCTCCAATATTTAGAGAAACTAGGCGTGGGAATCGGCACCCGATTAAAGGTGATAGAGAAGATCGCTTTCGATGGTTCTATGGTAATACAAGTTGGTAAAGGCAACTCTATTAACGTATCTAAGAAGTTTGGGGAGAGTATTTTGGTAGGGTAATTAAGCAGCCTTCTTATTTCCCATCCCTTTTAATTGCTGCAACAAAGTCTTTGCCTGTCCTTCACTTGGATATTTCTTTAACACCTGTTTTAAGCTTTCTGTTGCCTTATCAAATTGTTTCTGGTAAATATACCAGCCGGCCATATTTAACATAGCTTGCTTATCATCCGGACTCAAGGCAAGTGCTTTATCGTAGTAACTCTTAGCTTCTGCAGCATTCCCTTTTCGAAGCATTATAAAACCTTTATTGGTAAGTGCAGAAACAAATTCAGGGTCTTGAGTTAGAATAAAGTCATAGATTTTTTCGGCTTCATCTAACTTGTTTAGAGAAACCAATGTAGCACCCAACTTATTATTAAACTCAAGCACATATTTAGCAAGGCTGACTGACTTTTGGTAAAAGGCTTCTGCCCCGCGCATATTATTTATCTGGTAAAAGGCCTCTCCTATTCTATAGGCAGTCCATGCATCGGTATTGGCATAGTCTTTATGCACCAGCATACTATCGAGCACATAGCGCGGCTGCATCACACCAACGTATAAAAGCAATTTGTTATAGTCTTTTTTATAAAAAGCGATATCTACTAAAGGAGAAAAATTCTTTTTTATTTCCGCTGGAGTATTATCAGCAAAGTAATGCTTAGCTGAATCAAGTAATAAGGGGAAATCAGATTCGAAACGGGCATACTGCTGGATAAATGCAAGTCCGCGCGTCTCGGCTGAAGGATTATCATTGCTTACATCATAAAGCGTAATAAATTCTTTCACTTTCTTTTTGTCTTCGTTCTTTATAGGTATACGTATGTAATGGTCGGTAGTAAGTACATGCGGTATATCAATTGTAGGGCCTTTTGGCATGTGGCAGCTAACGCAGTTGGTATCTCTAGCAAAAGCAGGAACGGTATTGCATTCTTCTATTTCAAGTGTAATTTGCTTACATGACTTTGGCTGGTGGCAATTTTTGCAAATGGTATTAAAGTAATTATCGTTCTCGCTTCGTACATCCACATGTGGGTTGTGGCATGTAATACAGGTCATGGTGTTTTGATATGGCTTTAATGGGTTAGTGCTTTTGTTATTAATGCTGCCCAAATAACATTTACTCATCTTCATACGTGCCATATGCGATGCCATAATATATTCATCTTCCATACCCTTATACTTAGGCATAAACACGTCTTCTATATCCGACAGCTTCATCCCCGGCTTGAAATCGAAATACGATTTACCGGGCTTTAATATTGAATTACCCTGCAAGTGGCAGCGCTCACACAAATCGACTTGCAAGTTAACCGGCAACTTGGCAGGGTTTACAATAGTGTAATCAATGGCTTTAGTAGTATCGACTTTATACCCAAGTTGGATTGCCTTAACATGCACCTCACCAGCCCCGTGGCAACGTTCACAAGCAATACCATTGGGCACACTGTTATATTTATTGGTTGAGCCCATTACAAAATCGGGATATGAGTTGTGGCACGACATACACTCCAACCCTACCTCACGGCTAAAGCGGGAGTTGAATCCATCGGAAAATCCGGGAGCCAGATCCCACTTACCCGATTGGGTGTAGAATGTTATAGGAGCCTGATACAAGTATCCGTTTACTCTGTAAATATGAGAGTTGGTATGCTGACCCGAACCAATTACATAATTGATCTGTTGCTCATGCCTGTAAATAGTATCGTGACCTTTTAAGCGGTATTCCAATACATAAAGGCTATCCTTCTTCCAGAATGGATGATAATAGAAGTCTTTAAATTTATCGTACACCACTTCATGATTACCGAAACGTGCAGAGCTTTTTTGCTTGGTAGCAATATCAAATGACTCACCCATGCCCGTATGCATAAACGAATCGTATATGTTTTGATGGCAAAGCATACAAGTATGTGCACCAACATATTTTACGGTATCATTAATATTCAAGTACGAATGGGCACTATCTACTTTAGCGAGAAAATTATCTTTTACCGATTGGTTTGAAGTATGGCAATAGCTTGCAGAAAAAACAACAAAGCAAAGAAAAAGCCCTGCCAATATATATTTCAGCAAGGCCTTGTTCTTATTCATTTACTTTTAAAATGGAATTTATCTTGGTGCGTATATGTTTGGCAGTGTACTTAGGTAGCGAAATAACCGATGGTGTTTTATGCAAATACATCGATTTACAATCATTCAGCATGTTATTATGTTGCGCCAAAGCAAGCAGCTCAAAGACCAGTTCCACGTTCGCAAATTCGGCGGAAAACGCTTTGGCAAAAAAATCGCGTATGGGCCAGTGGCAGGTATGGTCGCCATTACCCAGTGTAGTGTATGATTCAAATATCACTTGCAAACCGCCACCTTTAAACTTTGTATGCAAAGGCGCTTTTATTGAAACAAATAAGGTTGGCAATGACTTTCGGCTAATGGCCCTCAGGAATTTATCTATCGGCTCTCCTGCTTTAACATTCCTTGCGCTCACCGAATAATATTTAGCTTCTGATATTAACGCTATATGCGGAGGAACATCTTTTAAGCCTGCAAGTACCAACCACAAGCCATTATTCAATTCTGCGTTAGACGCAAGAGGCTTGAAGTGCAGCGAGTAGCTATCTTTATTTTCCTCGAATATCATTTACTTAATCTCTATTTCTCCGCTATATACCATTTTCACAGGGCCTTCCAGCCAAACATCGTTGAAACTGTTTTTGTTTTTTTTAAACCATACCTTAAGCTTACCACCCATAGTTTGTATATCGCAATGATCTTTTGCGGTGGCCTTACCTTCCTCTGCCAGTACTAATGCAGTAGCAACCGTGCCTGTTCCGCACGAAAGGGTTTCATCCTCTACTCCACGTTCGTATGTGCGTAATAACGGCATATCATTTTTACGTATCTCCACAAAATTCACATTAATACCTTCTTTTTTAAAAGTTGCGCTGTTACGAATAGTCCTGCCATCACTTACCACATCAGTATGCTTTGCATCTTTTACAAACTCTACATAATGCGGAGAGCCTGTATTCAATACAAACCGGCCATGCTTCTCCTCTATCTTAGTTACGTCTTTCATTTTCAACTTAACTACTTCTCCTTTTATAGTGGCATCATGGTCACCGTCAATTGCCAGGAAATGCACCTTATTGCCTTTAATAACATCCATCATTTTCGCAAAATGCGTTATACACCTTCCGCCGTTACCACACATAGAGCTTGGCTTACCATCTGAATTTACATAAACCATTTCAAAATCGTAACCCTTTTTGTTTTGCAATAACATCAATCCATCAGCCCCAATACCAAAGCGGCGATCGCAAAGCTTCTCCCATAGCTTAGGATTGTTTGCTTTCAATTCACCACTGCGATTATCAATGATAACAAAGTCATTACCGGTACCTTCGTATTTATAAAACTGAATCTTCATAAGGTTATTTTCTTTAAAACAGTTTTATCCATCACCTTTTCAAATGGCTTATAATCATCCGTATATTCAACTTTGTACACAACCTGGTTTGTCATCAGGTAATAGCCATCATCCCATTTCACCAATCGTGTATCGGTGTTTGAATTAATACCGTACAGAATTATTTTCCCCTTACTCATTTTATAACCTTTAAAATTCAAAGGCGATTGCCAGAATTCGATTCGGTAATAGTGCGGATCTTGCTCCTCATTTACATTACTCATGGCAGCTATCATCGAATCAGATCTGTGATTTACTCTGCCTGAATTACTCAAGGAATCGAGTGTGCTAACCGCAACAGACTTAACGCTCACCAATTGGTTGGTCATTACTACAATATTGCTATCCTTATTTTGCAAGGCAATAGTTCCATCATCACTGCTATCAATATTATCGGCCTGTTTCTTTGATACTGAATCGTGCTTTAATGAAGGTGTTGGTGCTGTTGCAATTTTATTCAGCGGCTTTACAATTGCAGGAGTATTCTTAGCATCTCCTTTCATTTTGCCTTGTATACTATCCAACCGTTGTGATATTTTATCCTGTGTACTGTTGATCTTTCGGATACTTAAATAGAGATCGTGTATGGGCTGCATTAGTTTTTTAAGGCCCAAATCAAAAGCCATAACTATAGCTATGCCGGCAAGTAAACCAAAAACAAATACAACAAGCCTATTTTTCATTTTTCTATTAGCCCGAACAATAAATCGTGCGGTGCAAAGTTAGCAAAACCCCGCTGTTAATTATTGTTAAATATTTCAATGTTTAAAGGCATCTTGGCGATATTTGCATCATGAAACTTATGCTGAGGGAGGTTGGGGATTTCAGCAAGTTGGTTTTAAAAACCTTCTAAGCATAGCAAAACATAAAAAGTATGAACACATTCAAAAAAATCGTTTCCGTATTTTCTATAGCAGCTATAGGCGGAGTAGCTGCAGTTGGTGTAGACCATTTTTATTTTGCCAAACAAAATGCCTGGATGGCTGAAGCAAATATACGAAATCCGCTGCCCGTAAAATTTGCCGGACTCACTACATCTACTGCTGAAACCAATATAAACTTTGTATCGGCAGCCCAAAAAGCAGTTCCTGCTGTAGTACACATCAAATCGAAGGTTGAAATGCAGGACACACGTGCCACCTATAATTCAATTTGGGATTACATGAACGGCAACCCACGCCAAAACATGGTGCAAGGCATGGTTACCGGCTCGGGCGTAATAGTATCGAACGATGGTTACATTGTTACCAATAACCACGTTATTGAAGATGCGGGAAAAATAGAAGTCACCCTTAGCGACAGGCGTACCTATACTGCTAAAGTAGTTGGCAAGGACCCTGAAACTGACTTGGCCGTATTAAAAATAGATGCTACTAACCTGCCTTACCTTGAATATGGTAATTCTGACGAAACCCAGGTAGGCCAATGGGTACTTGCAGTTGGTAACCCTTACAACCTAACATCTACCGTAACTGCGGGTATTATTAGCGCTAAGGGACGTAACATAGATATTTTACCTAACGACCCGAGCAAAAACATGTACCCAATAGAATCGTACTTGCAGACCGATGCAGCGGTAAACCCCGGCAACAGCGGTGGTGCATTAATCAATACCGACGGACAATTGGTTGGTATTAACTCTGCCATTGCCTCTAACACAGGTTCATATACCGGTTATTCGTTTGCAATACCTGTTAACCTTGTGCGCAAGGTAGTAGCTGACTTACTAGAATCGGGTACTGTACAACGTGCATTTTTAGGAGTAACAATACGTACGGTTGATGAAGACATAGCTAAATCGGCCGGATTAAGTACCACCAATGGTATATATGTAGATGCTGTTACCGAAAACGGTGCGGCTGAAAGCGCAGGAATAAAGGAAGGCGACGTTATTACCAAGGTTGGCGACCAACCCGTGAATGATGTTGCAGGGCTGGAAGAACAAATAGCCCGCTTAAGGCCAGGCGATAAGGTTAGTATTACCTTAAACCGCGATAATAAAGAAATGGAGATACCTGTGTTGCTACGTAATATTGATGGTAACACCAGCAAGTTGGCAGCTGCTGAAGCCCCATCATCACTTAGCGCGTTGGGAGCATCGTTTTCATCGGCTAGTAAGGATGAGCTAGGTAAGTTTGGCCTTAACAACGGCGTAAAGGTGGTGCAACTGCAACAAGGCAAGCTTAGAGATATTGGTATACAAGAGGGTTTTATTATTACCAAAGTCGATCATCAAACAGTAAGTTCGGCAAACGATATTGAAAGGATACTGAAGAACAAAACCGGGGGCATATTGGTAGAGGGAATTTACCCTAACGGTACCCGGGCATACTACGCTTTCGGGGCCTAATACAATGGAACGCTGATGACGTTGATTGGTTATGATAAGCATTAACAAGGCATATCTAACTGATTTTCAGAATAATGACTAATATAAATCTGATTTTAATCATAATTATCAGCGTCATCTGCGTTCCATTCCATCCATCTACAATAACCTGATAATAAACGACTTAAAAACAAGCCTAAAAAAACTCTACTGAAAGAGTGTTTTTTCGCATAAGTTTGCCGCCCCTAAAAAGATATACCTATTGTGATTGGCAATATTTAAACATTGCTGTCATATGTTGAAGGCCCTCGGTTTTGCCACCGGGGGTTTTTTATTTTTTCTTCTTCCTTAATTGAATAATCACCAGTTCTATAGCAAAGGCAGCAAAGAAAGCTATGTAAACGTACTTCTTAGGAAATTCGATATGGAAAGCAGAGGATATAAGTAGTAACCCTACCGCTATTATAAAGCCAAGTGCCAGCGTTTTAACCGATGGGTATTTATTTATAAATACACTTACTTTGCCCGACAGCAATATCATAAACAACATACCCAGTGCTATAGCAATGGCCATTATCAAAAAATTCTGAATAAGCCCGATGGCTGTAAAAATAGAATCGAAGGAAAACAAAACATCTACCATTACTATTTGTGCAATGGCATTCCTGAACTTTAGTTGCTTTTGTGGCCCGTCTTTATCCTTACTATTACCTCTTAAATGTTCGCGTAATTCGGTAACCGTGCTCCATGTTAAGTAAAAGCCGCCGATAAAGAACAGGGCATCCCTCACCGATATACTAAAACCATTTATGATCCACAGCGCAGTGGTGCTTTGGGCAAGCCATACCAGGCCAAAAAGCATAACAAGTCGCATAATAAGTGCCAACGTTAGCCCAATGATTCTTGCCGAGAGTCTTTTGCTTTCAGGTAACTTGGCAATTACTAACGATACGAAGATGATATTATCGATTCCCAGCACAAGCTCAAGCAAGGCAAGTACCAATAGGCTGGTTAGCCCGTGTAAAGAAAGTAATGCTTGAAGTTGTTCGTTCATATTCATAACAAGGCAAAGTTACTTGAAATTAGTATTGACTACCCGGTATTAAGAATTGAGAAGCCAAAAGGAATTGAACAGAAGTGCCCTGTTAAACGTTGCTATATAATTCTCCTATACATTTGCGGCAAGATATTACTATGAGGAAAGCTACCTTTTTAACCACAATCTTTTTTTTGCTCTCCTTTATTGCTTCGGCGCAAAACGCAACCCAAAAGATACATGGTATTGTAACCGATGCACAATCGCAATCGCCATTACCGGGTGTAATAGTTAGAGTTCTTAATACCGATTCGTTAATTGGTACCGCCACCGATGCCAATGGCAGATATATATTGAACAATGTACCAATCGGGCACGTTAGTCTTGGTTTTTCGTTTATGGGGTATAAGCCGGTAATACTGAACAACATTGTATTAGATATTGGCAAAGAGGGTAGCGTAAACATCAGTATGGATGAATATGTAGATACGCTTAAGGAAGTTGTAATACATTCCGGCAAGAGTAAAGAGAACCCCTTGAATGAGATGAGCACACTGAGTGCCCGCCAGTTCTCACCCGATGATGCAAGCCGTTATGCTGGTGCATTATCTGATCCATCGCGTATGGCGACGAACTTTGCCGGTGTGGGTGTTGCTAATGATTCGCGGAACGATATCGTAATACGTGGTAATTCGCCACTGGGTTTATTATGGAAGATAGATGGAATAGATGTACCTAACCCTAACCACTTTGGTACCTTCGGTTCTACAGGTGGCCCGGTAAGTATTTTGAATAATAATATGCTTGGCCAAAGTGATTTTATGACGGGTGCATTCCCTGCAGAATATGGCAATGCTGTAGCCGGTGTGTTCGACCTGCAAATGAAGAATGGCAACAACGAAAGAAATGAGTTTGCCGGAGAGCTTGGCTTTAACGGCTTGGAAGTACAGGCTGAAGGGCCTTTGGGCAAAAACACACAAGCATCATACATTGTCGATTACCGCTATTCAACCTTGGCAGTGTTTCAGTTATTAGGCATTAACTATGGCTTTGCTGCCGTGCCGCAATACCAGGATATTTCGTTCAAAGTCAATATACCAATGGGTGTTAAGTATGGCACTATCTCTATATTCGGCTTGGGTGGACCAAGCTACGTTGCCCTGCTATCAAACGAACAGGACAACTATAGCATCACACCCTTCAACGAGAATACGTATTTCAATTCGAACATGGGGGTAGTTGGTATTAACTACAAATTGTTCTTTAATGAAAACACTTCGCAAACCATTTCATTTGCTGTATCGGGCCTGCAAAACATAACCAAGATAGACACCAACGATAACGGAACCTACAAAACCACGTTTGGCGAGAACTCTACCGATATTATTACGACGGCTTCTTACACCATCAATAAAAAACTTGATACACGAAACACATTTAAACTTGGTGTAAATGCTGATGTGTACCACTCTAGCTATGCCGATAGCGTATTAATTGACAAAGCATATATATATGGTGTAAACTTTAAAGCAGTGAACACCTTACTGCAAACCTATTTAGAATGGCAGCACAAATTCACAGATAACATAGTGTTGAATGCAGGGCTGCATTACCAGGATTTTACCATAAACAAAAACAGCCAGGCATTCGAGCCCCGTGCCGGCATACGGTGGAACTTTGCACCGCGCCAATCGATAGCATTGGCAGGTGGCCTGCATAGCGAAATGGAACCTATTGGTGTTTATTATTACGACAACCAATTACCCAACGGAACCTATGCCGAAACAGACAAGGGTCTTGGTTTTTCGAAAAGCGCGCATGTGGTATTGGGTTATGATTATGCCTTTTTACCGGGCTGGCGCATGAAGATTGAAACCTATTACCAATACCTATTCAACATACCGGTACAAACACAAGCCAGCACCTACTCTACCCTGAACATTGGTGCATCGTATTACGATCCTCCTTACGATAGCCTTGTAAATAAAGGTAAAGGCCTTAATTATGGTGCAGAACTAACGGTAGAAAAGTTCTTCGATAAAACGTATTATGTGCTTATTACAACATCGTTATACCAATCGAAATATACAGCAAGTGATGGTGTAGAAAGAAACACAGCCTTCAATGGCAACTACACATTCAATGCATTATCTGGCGGAGATATTAATTTAGATAAGCAACACCGTAAAGTAATATCTATAAGCGCCAAAATAAACTATGCGGGCGGCAAACGCTATATACCTGTAGATCTTGCTGAGAGCCAGTTCGCGCATGTACCTATTTATGATTACAGCCAGGCTTATGTAAACCGCTATCCCGATTATTCGAGGGTTGATTTGAAAGTTGGTATTAAGCTTAATGGCAAAAAAATAACCCAGGAATTGGCTTTTGAAGCACAAAATATATTTAACCGCAAAAATATTTTCCAGCAGATATATAACCCCAATACTAATGCCCTGGAAACTGATTATCAACTAGGTTTTTTCCCTGTAGGTTCTTACAAAATAACGTTTTAGGTCATTTTTAACAAATATTAACATAGGTTTTAAATTGAACATAGCCTATATTTGTATTCGCAACAAGTTCATACAGTAAAACACATATAATAATGCTCTTCTTTGAGTGGTGGAAGAGCAAGAATGGCCGGAGACCCAGAAAACGAACTTTTCTACTCCGGCCTATTTTTTTGTAGAAGTTCAAGGGGCCACAGATTCACAAGAACCGACACGAATTGCATGAATTAATTTCTATTCATTTCGTTTTACCAAAATCCCTAAAGGGGCTTAAGAATCAGCTATGTATTTAAAGTCCCTTTTGGCAGGTATATGCCTATCATGGCTAAAGCCCTATTGCTATCAACCCCAGACTTAAGTCCGGGGTTATAAATCCGTACCTACGACCTGGGCTTTAGCCATGAAAAGAGTATTTTATTAAAACCATCATAAAATTTACGCACTGAAAATCAATTAAATACAATTTATTTTAGTACTATGTATTGCATGGTACTAAAATTATCACATATCTTTGCAATGTCAAATACTAAAATTAACTCCTATGGAAATTGAAAACACAAAAGCGCAAATGCGAAAGGGAGTGCTGGAGTTTTGCATACTGTGCATATTATCAGAAAAAGATGCTTACCCATCTGAGATAATAGAGGCTATGAAAAATGCAAAACTGCTGGTAGTGGAAGGAACCCTCTACCCTCTTTTAATGCGCTTAAAAAACGAAGGCCAACTCAGTTACGAGTGGAAAGAATCTTCATCGGGCCCGCCACGCAAATATTATAAGCTCACCCCTGCCGGAAAAGAATTCTTAAATGGATTACACGCTTCGTGGCAGGAACTGGTAGACTCAGTAAACCAAATTGCAAAACAATATTCACCTAACACTCTATAATCAATATCATGAAAAATACAATCAACATAAGTCTTGGCGGAATAGTTTTTCATATTGAAGAAGATGCCCACCAAAAACTATCGGCCTACCTCGATGCTATAAGCAAATCGATGCAAGGCTCAGAAGGGCAAGCTGAAATAATGAGTGATATAGAAGCTCGTATTGCAGAACTATTGCAACCTAAAGTAACCGACTTTAAGCAGGTAGTTTCTATTACTGATATAGAGGAAGTAATAAGCATAATGGGCAACCCCGAAGAGTTTGCAACCGGAAGTGCTGAACCTAAAAAAGAACAGACCTACAGCAATACCAACGAACGTGGCCGTTACCAATATGGCCAAAGACGCATATTCCGCGACCCGGACGATAAAGTATTGGGTGGTATCTGTTCAGGCCTGGCTTACCATTTTGGTATCGATCCTATTTGGTTCCGCTTAGGCTTTGGGCTTTCTATCTTCCTGGGTGGTTTCGGCTTTCTGCTATATATATTGCTTTTAATAATAATACCTAAAGCCAATACGGCTGCCGAAAAGCTGGAGATGCGCGGAGAGCCTGTAGATGTAAACAATATCCGCAAGATCATTGAAGAGGATATGCAGGACTTTAAAAAGAAAGCGCAAGATTTTGGAAATGAGATGAAGGACTGGAGGAACCGTTCGCGTACCCGACAATTCGAAAGGAATGTAGGCGATTTCTTTTCATCCTTTTTTCGTGGCTTGGGCAGCCTTATCGGTGGCATCCTTAAAGGTATTACAGCCTTTGTGGGCATAATACTTGTAATAGTATTATCGTGCCTTCTCCTAACTTTAGCTATCGCCTTATTTACCGGAATCAACGTTCTTGATATTGATTCGAAGACGGGGCACTCAGTGCATTACTCTATACATACCCTTTTTGCTGCTTTAAATATCACATGGGCTGAAAGAACTATGCTGATAGCAGGTATCTTCCTATTCCTTGGTATACCTTTGCTAAGTATTATTATACGGTTTGGCAGAGGTATTACCGGTAGAAAGCGTCCATTTCAATGGTACACAGTAAGTGCATCCATACTATGGACCGCCTCCTGGATATTCATAATTATTGGTATTGCAAAGGTTTCAAAGTACTTTAAAGCAACTGCACATACAAGCAATGAAATAAAGTTTACCCTTCCCCCATCGGCCAACACTTTGTATGTAAAACTACCTGTGCAAGCCAATGCAAATGAAGAGAACATAACTGTAGGTATAAACTCATACAGTTTTGATGCTACGGATGACTCTGTTTTCTTTGGAGCCCCTACCATATGTATTGGGGCCAGTGCTGATAGCAACTTCCATTTTATACTGAACAGATCGGGTCGCGGTACCAATGCGGCAGAAGCCCAGGCTTCTGCCAACAATATTTCCTATTCTTTCGCACAGCACGACACTGTTTTACAACTATCGCCAGACTACCAAATAACAGAAGGTACGCCTTGGAGAGTTCAACATTTGGAAGGTATACTGCAAGTACCGCTGAACAAAACCTTAGATATGCCCGATGGTATCGATCACCTTATATGCTCGACCATTCATCACAAACATCATCACCTTGGCGGGCACAAATGGTTAATGACCCTGCAAGGTTTACAAGCTGACAGTAGCTCGTTTCATAAAAATTAATTAAATTGTATATTATTACCTATCATGAAAAAGATCATCCTCATATCACTGGCGCTAATAAGTCTGGGGCTTTCCTTAAAAGCTCAGTCGACAGGCAAAATAAACCTGAGCATTGTTGACCAACAGCAAAAACCTACGGCCGAAGCTTTGGTGGAACTGCTGAATGCCAAAGATTCGAGCATGGTGCAATTTGCCACTACCGATACCAAAGGCAACGTAGAATTTAAAGGCCTGGCAAAAGGAAAGTACATAGCTTTTGTACCCGAAATTGGCAATATGCACTACTCGCTTTACCAGTTCGATATATGCAACTACGACGAGGCTTATGACATTACCTTATTGTGCAAGGCCTGCACCGAAATTATTGTAACAGGCCAAGCTGTGAAGAAGGAAAACAAGATAGGCTAAGTAATAATACGACTCACCCCTAACCCCTCTCTGTCCAATAGAGAGGGGAACAATACCTCCAGAAACAAGTAGCATTTTATACTTATTCCTCATCCCCTATTCCTTATCGCTAATCTGTTATCTTTGCGCCCTGAATTTGCAAGGAGAGTTGTCCGAGTGGTTTAAGGAGCACGCCTGGAAAGCGTGTATACTCGAAAGGGTATCATGGGTTCGAATCCCTTACTCTCCGCAAGACAAAATGCCGCTTAAAAGCGGCATTTTTTGTTTTGCGGGCAATCTTAAAAATCATTTATATTTATCGATAATTAGGCTAATCAAATCACAAAACAACATATAGCATGGCGACAATTAATCCTTACTTAACCTTTACCGACAAATGCGAAGAAGCATTTAACTTTTACAAATCTGTTTTCGGCGGAGAGTTCCTTCAAATAAGTAAGTTTAAAGATATACCAACTGCACCGGGTGTAGAAAAGTTACCTGCAAGTGCAGGAGAACTTATAATGCATGTTGCATTACCTATTAGCAAAGAAACCATTTTGATGGGTAGCGATGCAAACCCGATGATGGGCAAAGTAACCATTGGCGACCACCTATCATTATCTGTTGGAACAGATAGCAAGGAAGAAGCAACTAAAATATTTAACGGCCTTGCCTCGGGCGGCAATATAACTATGCCAATTGCAGATACTTTTTGGGGTGCATATTTTGGTATGCTTGTAGATAAATTTGGTATTACCTGGATGGTAAATTACGACTACCCTAAAAAATAGTTTGGTGTAATTGTATCAGCAGTTCAAATTGTTTTATTAATCTAAAATTTCCTCCATGAATTTTAAACTCATACTCAGTCTTTCTTTGTTTGGCCTGGCAATGGCTATTGCAACCGTTTTTGCAATTCCATCTAACATCGAGCCTTATTTCTGGCTACCTATTTTTATAATTTGTGCTTATTTAATTGCAAAAAAAGCCCCGGGTAAATACTTCCTGCATGGCTTTTGTACCAGCCTGGTTAATTGCGTTTGGATAACCAGTGCACATATTCTACTTTTCACACATTACGCAGCTAATCATACTGCAGAATTGGCGCAAAGCAACAAAATGCCTATACTGCAAGGCCACCCAAGGCAACAAATGCTGTTGATGGGACCTATGTTTGGTATTGGCTTTGGCATTGTACTTGGACTATTTGCTTTTATTGCCAGTAAAATGGTGAAGAAGGCTTAAAGCATTTTCATTTCTTTTCCGGTTAGTTTTTTCTATATTTGACTATCTAACCACATCATAATGGGAAAGAAATTTTCACTGCAATTATCGGTCCCTAAGCCTTGCCATGAAAACTGGGACAAAATGACTCCCAATGAACGTGGGCGACATTGTGACAGCTGCAATAAATCAGTTAATGATTTTTCTTTGTTAAGCGATAGGCAATTGATCGAATTCTTCACTAAAGCCACTGGCAATATTTGCGGGAGGGTTACTAATCTGCAATTAAACAGGCTATTAGTTTATGTAGAACCGCGCAATAGCTTCCTTTATAAATTACTTTTCGGTACTGCCATATCGCTTGGCATAGCAGGGAGTGCCAATGCAAATTACAATCCTAATCAAAAGCCTTTTATAGAAAAGTATGTTGAGATAGATGAGAATCACAAAAAATCTATACCAACAGATAGTACCGCTACAGATACAATACTTAAAGTTAGAGTCTTAGATTCTCAAACCAAGGCCGCCTTACCTTTTGCTTCCGTGGTTTTATTTTATAACGGAAGACAAATTGGTGGAGAGCAAACTAACCTTGATGGGTTGGCTACTATTACTATTTCTGATTTTTTTATTGGTAAGAAAATCTCTTTAAAAGTAATCTATGCAGGATTTCACGATTCAAGCATGGGCTTAACTATAGAAAAAAGGCTAACCTCAGTTACGATTAGTATGAATACCCTAATTATTATGGGAGAAGTAGTAATAGAAAAAAGAGAACCACCTGCTTTTGATAACACCAGTGGCTGGGATAAACAGACTCTACGACCTAACGATACACCTTATAAATAGGCTTTTACCCCAACCCTTAAAGGGGCTTTTAAATCAACGGCTTGTTTCCTGAGTCCCTTTAGGGGTTGGTGTGAATAATCAATTTCATTTACCGACCTGTTGAAAAAACGCTCTCACCGTTTATACATTATAGTAAACATAATGTTTAATTTTGCTGGACCATTCATTATTAACCACAAAAAACATACGCATTATGGAAGAAGCAAAAAGCAACGAACAGTTGCCCGAAGAATTAACCGAGCTTGAAAAAAGAGAACTTATTTGGGAAGAAAATCATGAGAAAATTGCTCAGGCCATACGCTATATACAACGCAAGGAAGCAGATATTACTGTAACCAATATAGCTGCCGTTACAAAGTTGAGCCGCAAAACAATTTATAAACACTTTAACCAGGATGAAGACCATGCGCTAACAGAAAGAACAGCCCATATCAAGAAGTTAATGACTAACGAAGTAATAAATCGTCTATGGCGAAAGGCCTGTTATGGCGATATGCAAGCTGCCAAACTTTACTTGGCAGTAATGGGCACTATAAAACCGGCAAGCAATACCGTAAATACCAATTTAGTAAACGACCATAAAACCATACTTGTAAACGGACATGCTCTTACCGATACCCTTGTAAAAAGCCTTTCTCCTGAAAATTTAAGTCAACTGGAGGAGTTTGTAAAAGCAGCATCTCAAACAGGCGATGTGGGGTTACAAAACACCCAAAATATCTCAACAAATAACACTGATAACCAACATGTTGATGGGTAACAAAACCTGAAAGTGTAACCCCAGTTCAGGGGTTTTGAACATTAAAAAAGTAATTAACACAATTGTTCAAAACTAAATGCAAAAAATGGACGTTATTCTACTTAGTTGGTCGTAAATTCGCCAACAAGTAAAAATCCTATGAAAGTAACGTATTACGGCCACTCAAGTTTTGGCGTTGAAATAGCAGGCAAACACCTGTTATTCGATCCTTTTATCAGCCCAAACCCATTGGCATCGAGCATTAAGCTGGACTCTATTAAGGCTGATTATATACTGGTATCGCATGCACACCAGGATCATTTGGCAGATGTGCCTTACCTGATAGAACGCACCGAGGCAGCTTTGGTTGCCAGCCACGAAATAGGAGTTTACTTTTACAGCCGCGGTATTAAGAGCATGCACCGAATGAATGTAGGTGGGTCTATTACAGTTGATGGAATCACCATTAAAGCGGTTAATGCCATACATAGCAGTAGTTTTGAAGATGGTACTTATGGTGGCATAGCAATGGGCTATGTTGTAAGTTCTGCTGAAGGCAACTTTTACTTTGCCGGTGATACAGCGCTTACCTACGACATGAAGTTTATTGGAGAAAATGGCAACTTAAAGTTCGCTATACTACCGATAGGTGATGTTTTTACCATGGGTATTGACGATGCTATTAAGGCATGTGAATTTATTAAGTGCAACAACATTCTTGGTATGCATTACGATACGTTTGAGCCTATTAAGATAAACAAGGATGAGGCCACTAAGAAATTCGAGAAGGCCGGAAAGAAGTTAAGCCTATTGGCAATTGGAGAAACAAGGGAATTTTAAAGACTCACCCCTACCCCTCTCTATAAGATAGAGAGGGGAATAAGAAAACAGATAGAATGGAAATTAGATTAAAAACAAAAAGCGGTTCCTTCTCCTCTCTACGTGTAGAGAGGGGGAATGTCAGTTTACTGACAAGGGGGTGAGTGATTACGAATTTTAGTTAAACACACAGAAAACATGGGAAAGATTATTGCAGTTGCAAACCAAAAAGGCGGAGTAGGAAAAACCACCACAGCTATAAACTTAGCTGCCGCATTAGCGGTATTGGAACACAAAACCTTACTGGTTGATGCCGACCCACAGGCTAATGCCACTTCGGGTGTAGGCTACGACCCAAAGAAGATTAAGACCAGTGTATATGAGTGTATCATTGACAATGTTGATGTTAAGAACACAATACTTACTACTGAAACACCTAACCTGGATCTGTTACCGGCCCACATTGACCTTGTTGGTGCCGAAATAGAAATGATAAACCTGCCAAGCCGCGAAAAAATGATGCGCGCTGCATTGGCGAAGGTTAAGGAAGAATATGAATTTATTATACTAGACTGTTCACCATCCTTGGGGTTAATTACCCTTAATGCGTTATCGGCAGCCGATTCAGTAATTATACCAATTCAGTGTGAATACTTTGCTTTGGAAGGATTGGGCAAGCTGTTACAAACCATTAAAATTGTGCAAGAGCGCCTTAACCCTGAACTGGAAATTGAAGGCATTTTGCTTACCATGTATGATGGACGTTTGAACCTATGTAACCAGGTAGTTGAAGAGGTTAAAACCCACTTCCAGCAAATTGTGTTCGATACAATTGTACACCGTAATATTAAGCTGAGCGAAGCACCTAGCTTTGGCAAAACCATTATTATGCATGATGCTGCATCTCGTGGTGCGCTTAACTACCTGCACTTGGCACGTGAGGTATTGCAAAAGAACAAGATGACCCGCATGAAACAAAGCGACAAAATAATTAACGTAGAAGAAAACTAACATGAGCGATACAAAAAAAAGAGCGCTGGGAAGAGGCCTTAGCGCATTGCTTGAATCAGAGAACGATAGCGCGACTACAACATCAAACTCATCGAACGCAATACACTCAACCGGTAATATAGCCCTTATACCTATTAACCAAATTGAAGCTAACCCGTTTCAACCGCGTAGCCGTTTTGAAGAAATACCTTTAAAAGAACTTACGGATTCTATACGCCAGCATGGTGTTATACAGCCTATTACAGTTCGCCGTGTAAGCAAGGACAAGTACCAGCTTATATCGGGCGAAAGAAGGTTAAAGGCTACCACATTAGCCGGCTTAACTGAAATACCTGCATATATACGTGTTGCCAATGACCAGTCGATGCTGGAAATGGCATTGATAGAGAACACACATCGTGAAGATTTAGATGCAATTGAAATTGCAATAGGTTACCAACGCCTTATTGAGGAATGTAACCTGACTCAAGAAGACCTATCAGAAAAGGTTGGCAAGGACCGTACTACGGTTACCAATTACCTGCGTTTATTAAAGCTGCCACCTGTTATTCAATTGGCTATTCGCGAAAGGAAGATAACCATGGGCCATGCACGTGCCCTTATCAATATTGATAACCCGGCAGGCCAATTAAGTGTGTTCGACAAGATTTTGGATGACACCTTAAGCGTTCGCGAAACGGAAACAATGGCAAAGGCAGCCAAAACCAGTTTTCCTAAAGCAAAGAACAAGAGCAAGAATTTTGAGGATAGTAAACTGGAAAAGGAATTATCTGTCGCACTTGATACCAAAGTAAAACTAAGCAGGGTTGGCCCTAATAAAGGCAAGCTTATTATTTCATTTAATTCTGACGAAGCACTTAGGGAAATCATCAAATCATTCCATAGCTAATAAGCTTATGCTAAAAGCTTTTGTTATTGGTCTTTTATTGGTATTGGCTATAACTGTGCATGTAAGTGCACAAACTAAAGATTCGGCGGCAGGTGTTGCAACAGATAGCGTAACACCACCGCCACCAATAGATACCGCTAAAAAAGTTAGTTTTTGGAAAAAAATGGCTTATCCAAATCCGAAAGTGGCTATGATATGCTCTGCGGTTATACCCGGCCTTGGGCAAGCCTACAACCACAAATACTGGAAAATACCTATTGTGTATGTCGGGCTGGGTGCCATGGCATACTTTATATACACCAACCAACAACAGTACCATCAGTTTATTACCGCGCTTAAAGATTCAACACAACCTTTAAATAAAATATACACTAAAACAGACCTGGTAAACGGCGAGAACTTTTACGCCCGTTACAGAAACCTTTCAATTATTGGCGCTGCATTTATATACATGCTTCAAATAGTAGATGCCAATGTTGATGCACAAATGCATACGTTTGATGTTAGTGATAATCTATCATTTCATTTCACACCAAACCTTGTCCCCACCTCTACAGGCAGCTATACTTTTGAACCGGGGTTTACTTTTATAAAACGATTTTAAACGGGAAGGCTCTCGACCTTTATTCTGAACTTCTTATTAGGTATGCGTGCCTTGGCTAGTTCTATAGTAGGTAAGCTCTTATTAATATAAACAGCACACATCGTGTTCGATACGTGATAAAGGTTCTTATGAAACTGACTTGGCACTCCATCTAATATAGCAGCCATTACTTCATGCCTTGGGGTTACCGGGTCGTAGCCATAATCGTGCCAGATGACAACAGAGTTATCCTTAACCAGGTGCTTAAATACGTTAGCCGAATCACTCTTTACCGATTCGTAATGATGATCGCCATCAATAAATACAACATCAAACTTCCTGTTCAACCCTGCGTAATCGAAAGTAAGCGAGTTGGCATACAACTGCTTAATCTTTGAATTGGCTTTTGAAAAGTAACCAACCAAATCGCCTTCAATCTTATCAGTGATCAGCTTAGGGTCCAGATCCATAGTATAACACTCACTGCAAACATCAACCACATTGGCCACACTCTCACCGCGGCACGTACCAATTTCAAAGTAAGTACCATTAGGCACAGCCTTACACATGCTACGTATTAAACACAGATCGGTAGGTAATGAGCCACCCTCTAAAAAAGCAAAGGTGTTAAGCTCTTCATTAAAGCCGGGTATCAATGTATTTATATCAACCACAGGTAAGCTAACAATACCATAATGTTTAGCCACATACTTCTGCCATACTGTATTATCAGCAAGCACGTGGTTAAGCAACCAGGGGTTCCTTATTACTTCGCCAATAGCTTTAAATGTCTTTTGTATTTTGTTAAACATAACCAGGCTTATGGAATGTTCATGTATTTATGTGTCTGTAAAGACACTTGCCATTGTGGGTTCTTTTTCACATACTCTACAATAAGAGGCGTTACTTTATCTGCCCTACTCCATTCAGGCTGCAACAGCAGTTTGCACTTTGGCGATACTTCCTTTGCATTCTGCTCAGCCCATTTAAAATCATCATTATTATAAATGACAACCTTTAACTCATCGGCCAACTTTAGCGATTCCTTTAAAGGAGCTTTCAGTTTCTTAGGCGATAAACATATCCAATCGAACTCACCGGTAATTACCGAAGAGCCCGAGGTTTCAATATGTACCGATATGCTATTTTCTTTAAGAATGGAAGTCAATCCATTTAAATTGTGCATTGCAGGCTCACCACCGGTTATAACCGCAATAGTGGCTCCTGTCTTTTTCACTTCTGCAACAAGCTTATCTAATTCAATGTGCGGATGCGCATTTACATACCAGCTCTCCTTAACATCGCACCAATGGCAACCCACATCGCATCCGCCCAACCTTATAAAATAGGCGGCGCTTCCGCTATGCATACCTTCACCCTGAATGGTATAGAAATGCTCCATTACAGGCAGTGAATTGCTTTTTATGGCTTTAGGATTGGACACCGTTAATGTTTGCAATGTGTCTTAAAAATTAAAATCTCCCGGTTCACCTGATAACTCTCTTCCTTTTATAATAGCCTCTTTCCATTCCTCAATCTCTTCATTAACATCTGTCGATTCTTCACTTTCGTATGATATACCAAGTTCTTGCTTCTGCAGATAATCTTCATATACCAATGGTAATAACTTCAAGATCTGCTTAGCCCTATAATCTTCCCATGCTTCAATCAATGCCTCTCTCCAATCATCGCTTGCACTTACAGGTATTTGCTCGTTCAATTCCTTTAATTCTTTAAATGCCATTTCTGCAAGCTCATCAGCAAAGTCCATTGGCTTGTGGCTCTTTTCGTAGGAAAGGAAATACTTCAGTATATCTTTATCTTCATAGCTACGGACAAACTTCTCAATAATGTTGGGGTTATATACCGACAAGTATTCGGTTCCTTCCTTTTTGGTAGAACTTATAACATCAAGTTTTTCATCCGGCTTATTTTTATGCATGTAATCATAATAAACCTTCAGGTACTTACTTTCCTTTTCACCACGAACGTCGTTAAGGTTCATTAACTTATCAGTACCCATGCGGTTATCGTAAAACTGGTACCATAATGGTATTATAAGGTCTTCGCCTTCCTTAGCATTATTGTATTC
>Ga0206844_10001_pt1 | contig 92068 bp, 67 predicted proteins | sample Alteio_BWOrgCont_22_FD_152907 | JGI IMG/M metagenome (GOLD analysis project Ga0206844, IMG submission 152907) | Enriched cells from forest soil in Barre Woods Harvard Forest LTER site, Petersham, Massachusetts, United States -... | ecosystem: Environmental > Terrestrial > Soil > Temperate forest >...
ATTGTGCTGGGCTATAAAGTCATGCACTGGGGCTGGGTGGGCTCGCGCAACGTACCACTGGCGTTTTACGGCGTTGCCATCGGCATCGTCGTGAGCTTCTGGAACAGCTCCGCATACGCACGCTGGTGGGAGGCGCGGACACTGTGGGGCGCAATCGTGAATAAAAGCCGGACCCTCGCGCGGCAGGTGCTGACGACCATGTCGCCCAAAGCAACGGCAATCGAGCAAGCGGAAGTTGCAGCCGTACAGCGGCAGCTGGTGCTCTATCAAGTGGCGTACGTTCACGCGCTTCGCCAACAGCTACGAGGGCTTGACCCGGTGGCTGCGGTGGCTCACTTGTTGCCCGATGAGGACTCGGCGAAACTTGCCCGCGAAAAAAACCTGGCGCTGACGCTGCAACGCCGGATGAGCGCGATGCTGGTCGCAGCGCGCGAGCGCGGTTGGCTGGACCAATGGGAGTGGCAGGCGATCGATGACAGCATGGCTGACCTCATGGACGCGCAGGGCGGCGCAGAGCGAATCAAGAATACGCCGATGCCTAAGCAGTTTAACCATTTCCTAAGATTGTTCGTACACATTTACTGCCTGATGCTGCCGGTAGGACTAGTGGAAACCATGGGATGGTTTACACCGCTCGGTTCGACGTTGGTCGGATTCATGTTTCTCGCGCTTGAGAGGATCGGGAATGACCTCGAAGATCCCTTCGAGAACACCATCTTTGATGTGCCAATGACCGCAATCGCCAGGACCATCGAGATCAATCTGCGGCAACTGCTGGGCGAAACTGAACTGCCGCCGCCGGAGCAGGCGGTCCACGGGGTTTTGTGGTGATCGAGTGAGCTGCAACGCTTTTATTGCAGTGAGATTGCTCTTTACTGTGCGTCAAGTTTGGAATAGGGTGAGTGCCAACTGATAGGGCCCGAAAGTTATGGGTACTAATCGACTACATAAGACGTGTGTCGTGATTCTCTTGGGCCTATTTGTTCTGGTTTCTGTCCATACGGTAGATGCCGCAGAAGCCAAGCAAAAGCACAAGCGGATACTTATTGTCTATCCGCAGGAGATGAGAACGCCAGGTGAACTGGCAGCGGATAGAGGAATTCGCGCCGTGCTTGGCGATAAGCCCGATATCGAGCTCTACAGCGAACATCTTCATCAGTACTTATTCCCGGATGAAAGGTTCCAGGCCAACCAGCTGAACTGGTTTCGGAACAAATATCAAAATCAATCGATTGACCTCGTCATCTCAGCGGGAACAATCCTGCCCGATTTTCTGCCGGGAGTTCCAGTCGTATTTTGTTGTGTAGAGGCCACTGGTCTGCCTACCACGAAACTTCCAGCAAATGTGACAGGCACGTGGCTTACACTCGACTTTATGGGGACGGTTGAGGCCGCGAGACGACTGCAACCAAAAGCCCAACAGGTCGTTGTTTTGAGCGGGACCACAGCCTGGGATCGCCAGGTCGAAACCGGTTTTCGCAAGGCAATGCAGGGAGTGACAGATTTGCAATTCAGCTACTGGGACAATCTTCCGGTTCCAGTGATTCGAGAACATCTCGCAAAACTTTCTGCAAACACTATAGTTATTTATCTAAGCATCGAGAGTGATGTTACAGGACAAGTCTTTATCCCCCGTGACCTGTTGCCGTCCTTCACCAGGGCTTCGCCGGCGCCGATCTATGGATTGTCTGAAAATTTCATAGGCTTCGGTGTTGTCGGCGGCTCTGTCATCAACCTTGAACACCAGGGTAGGAAAGTCGCACAGATCGCGCTGAGAGTGCTGGGAGGTGAAAAACCTTTTGATATTCCTCCAACTCCATCGTCGTCGGAATTCATCTTCGACTGGAGACAGCTTCACCGTTTCGGTCTTCGTGAAAGTGCATTGCCCGCGGGCAGCACTGTGAGATTCAAAGTGCCGTCAGTTTGGGACCTCTACTGGAAATGGATTATTGGCAGTATTACCCTCATTTTGCTTCAAACGAGCTTCATTCTCTATCTGCTTTTACAAAGGCGTCGCCGGGCTCGCGCCGAACATTTCCTTGAGCAAGAGCTTCGTTTTGAGGCATTGCTTTCCGAGTTATCCGCGATGTTCAGCAGTCTTCCTGCGGTGCGAGTGGATGCTGAGATTGCGGCCGGCCTAAGAAGACTACGGCTCTTCCTCGAACTTGATCGAATCAGTCTCTTCGAACACGTCGACGGCGAGACGCAATTCGTTCTCAGTCATTCTTCCAGTGTTGACGGCGTACCTCCTGCTCCAAAAGCAATAGGTCGGGAGCAATTCCCCTGGCTGGTGTCGAGTCTTCTGAAGGGAGACGATTGTGTCATCCAAAGCGTGCAGGATTGTCCACCTGAGGCGGCGAAAGAGTGTGCTTTTCTTTTAGAGGGAAAGTATAAGTTCACCGCCCTGATTCCCTTGCAGACAGGTGGCTCGATATTGGGAAGCCTTTCGTTCGTCTCATTCAAGGAACACGACTGGCCTAAGGAACTGGTCCAGCAGTTGAAACTCGTGGCCGAGGTGTTTGCCAACGCTTTGGTTCGGAAGCGGGCGGACATAGTGCTCGAATATAGCGAGAGCCTGAAAGATGCTGTCTTGGTTTCATTGAACAGCAATGTAGGGGTCCTTGATCAACATGGCACTATCCTCAGTGTGAACCAGAAGTGGATCGATATGGGATACATTCGAGGCGCCTTGTCTGGAGCGCATTTCTCGACCGGGATGAATTATCTAAAAAAATGCCGTGAACGTGCCGAAGTTGGATCCCCATTTGCGGAAATAATTGCTGACGGAATTTCCGCCGTTCTGTCTGGTCAAAGAGAGAACTTTGAACTTGAATACTCCTGTAATCCGCCCAACGAAGATATCTGGTTCTTGATTTCAGTGACTCCACTGCGGGGCGAAGCCGGGGGCGCAGTCATCACTCATAAAGATATAACAGAGCGAAAAAGAGACGAGCGACACCTGTTGGAACTTAGCGGCCGCCTCATCAATGCGCAGGAAGATGAACGAGCGAGGATTGCGCGCGAGCTGCATGACGATTTCAGTCAACGCCTGGCATTGATGGCAATGGAGCTCGAGCAGTTAAGCCAGACCCCCGCCGCCGCCGATCATGCAGTCATCTACCGTTTACATATGGTATGGGAAAGAATCACGGAACTATCGTCCGACATTCACCGGCTCTCTCATCGGTTGCATTCATCCAAGCTTCAATACGTGGGGTTACTCGCCGCGGCGAAAAGTCTGTGCGACGAAACCGCCAAAAAACACCATATTCAGATCGAGTTTGTCCACCACGACATGCCCGAGACGATCTCACCGGATATCGCATTATGCTTCTTCCGGATTGTTCAAGAGTCCCTCAATAATATTGTTAAACACAGTGGCGCCAAACAGGCGCGCATAGATTTTTCTGGCGCTTCCTCTATTATTCGGCTAAGAATCGTGGATGCGGGCGTGGGTTTCGATCCCGGCTCGCGCACGGCTCGCGGAGGTCTTGGGCTGGCGAGTATGCGAGAAAGGTTGAGGCTTATTGGAGGGAGTATCGCCATTCACTCCGTGCATATGGAAGGTACGGAAATTGTGGTAGAAGCACCGGGGGTCTCGCCCTCGGCGGAGATTCATCCCAGAAATAGCGAGCACCATGCCACAGAACGCACGATCGGGGAGATGACATGAATCGAGTAAAGATATTGTTGGCGGACGATCATCAATTAGTAGCGGAGGCTTTAAAGAGCTTGCTGATGCCTTTGTATGATGTTGTCGGAACTGTAAGCGACGGCATGGCGCTCCTGGAAGCGGCCGGTACTCTCAGGCCTGATGTGGTCGTAATCGACATTGGCATGCCACAGTTAAACGGTATTGATGCTACGCGACAGATTAAGCGCATGTTACCCAGGACCAAAATCATCATTGTCACCATGAATGAGGACAGCGCTTTGGTCGGAGAAGCATTTCGGGCGGGTGCGTCCGCATATCTTCTGAAGCATTCTGCATCTCGAGAGTTGATGCTGGCTATTCAGGAGGTATTGAAAGGTGCATCGTATCTTTCGCCGAGAATCACTGGAGGAGCGGTCGCCTCTTTGCTGAGAGGGCCGGATATGGAATCCGGACAATCGCGGGAATTGACCTCACGCCAACGCCAGGTAATCCAATTGCTGGCTGAGGGGCGGTCCATGAAGGAAATCGCCGACATCCTTACGATCAGCCTGCGAACGGTGGCTGCCCATAAATACAGAATCATGGATTTACTCGAGATCAAGACGAATGCCGAGCTGTACCGCTATGCGGTGAAACATCAAATTATTTCGGTTTAATCTGCAAAAAACCTGCCAGAACTGTCATTTTTACCAATAGCCGTGAACCGCTACGACTCCTATCATCCCTAGAGTTGATCCTAAATTTGTATAGGATTTTCTGTTTTTCTGACGGGTCGATAGAGTGAATATCCAAAGAGAACTCGAGCTTACGACTGTCCTCATAGCCGATGATCACTTCACCGTACTCGAATCAGTTGTCCCTATGCTCAAACCGTTCTTCAATGTCGTTGGAACAGCTTCTGATGGAAAAGGTGCTGTCGAGGCTGAGAGCAGGCTCCATCCGGACGTAGTCATACTTGATATCTCGATGCCCGTCATGAGTGGGATCGACGCGGCTAAACAAATGCGGAAGCAAGGGTCGAAGGCCAGAATTGTATTTCTCACCGTGCATGAAGACACGGATATCCTCGCTGCAGCAAAGGCCGCGGGGGGCAGAGGCTACGTCTTAAAGTCGCGCTTGGGAACTGATCTGATTCGCGCGATCAAAGATGCACTTGCTGGCAGGGATTTCGTTTCGCAGTTCTCTCCGGAGTAGCCGCGTTACGGTCGCTTCGACTCCGAAAAAGATCGAAACAGCCAAACCCATGCGACGATTAATGCTGAAATCGCGACGATCAACTCGGCCCATATGAAAGAGACATAATCGCAAAAGGCGCCCACCGGTGGCACTCCTGGCTGAATATTCCGAAGAGCCGGAAGTCCGAAGATCAATGCGATGGATAGCGAAAGCGGGACAAAATCCATATTCTTATCCGGCGCACCGACCAATCGCAGAACAATAAACAATACGCTCATCGCCAGACAAGTCATCATCGTGTTTACCAGTATCGAGACGGAAATCAAATTATCGGCACGTCTCATACTCAACTTGATCCCCGTGACCTGGGTATCCTCGCTATGAGTGATATCTCCTTTAAACTTAGCTCCCGGGATCGCCGCTGTAAGTGTCAAAGAAAGAGGTATGGGGTCTCTCTGTTCGAGTGCGACCGAACCAACAGTCAATTGATCGGACTCGAGAGCTCCTTCTCGCTCGGGTTCCGGTAAGATCGACACCGGTGCGTGGCTCTTTTGGGTAGGCGTCGTCATGAGCAGCCGCAGCGTTGTTTCATGTCTGTCAAACGGGTATCTGTTCGAGTCTCCATTCAACGGGAAGGTCACTTCGATTCGATTGATTCTTTTCCCTTTTGGAAAATCAAATTCCTGTTGCCCGCGGACATTGTTGACCAGAAGCTTCAGGTCGACAGCAGGAGTAACTGCGTCACTCGCTATATTTCCCGCGACGCGAAAAGCTAGCTGTGCCGTCAACTCATGTCCTACTGGATTGACATTGGTCACGAGCACAGAGACGCGCACATGGTTGGGGGAAGCATTCTCACTCTCCAGATACAAGGACCGCCGGCTTTTTTCCGTGATGCCCATCACGAGTGTAGCGATGTAAACCGCAAGGATGCAGAGCACTATAAAGGTTTTTTTAGTCTCTTCACGCATTTTGGTCATACTCCTCGCTACCGATTGACGTAAGCGTGACATATCCACCTAAGGACTTGGCATTGGTACTTTTACCCTAAAAGGGTGCAACTTCTCCCAATTTCAACCTCCGGTGCTACGCAGTAAACAAGAAGTGGAGCAGAAATTTGCATCGACAGGGGGCTCCAAAGTGCACATTAAATTCGTGGCCAAGACCGCGATATGGGGACTAACGATCCTGGTTTTCATTGTGCTATGACAGTTCCGCAGTGGGAGAAAGCACAAAAAAAATCGCGCAATCGTGTGCTTGGGCAATGACGGTAGTTGCTATTGACCGAACTCGTCGTGTTTGGCCTACTCGACGAACTTCATCGGAATACCGGCAAAACAGAAGGTTTATGAATATCGTTCATACAACGAGTTTTCTGCGGGCTGTCATTGGATCTTGCTGTGTTATGTTTGGCGGGTGTCCAGCCAGTCATGCCTTCCAGGCTTCCGCGGCTATAGATGCGGAAGTTGCCAGTGACGCGAGTGGCGCATTGCCGGACGCACCGGTGGCGTCAAGGCGGCCTGCCCTCAAACAATTGCCACTCAATATTCTTAAAGATCAGACCCCCATCTGGACTAGTCCTGTGCGCGTACGGCCGCATGATGTCCTATGGCTATTGCCACTTGGCGCAGCGACCGGCATCACATTAGCAACAGACACAGATACTATGCGCGACTTGTCCCACGATCGATCGTTCAATAAGAATTCCGTGAATGCGTCGAACTATCTGCTGGGTGGCGAAATCTCTGTACCGGTGATGCTCTTCGGCGTCAGCCTCTTAAACAACAATGCTCATGCGCACGAAACGGGTATTCTCAGCGGCGAGGCGCTCGCGGATGCTGTAGTGGTAGAGGAAGTCTCGAAAATCATTCTCCGACGTGAGCGGCCTCTCTATAACAACGCTGCCGGTGATTTTTTCGCTTCGAATGTGGTGACTAACGGCTCTTTTCCCTCGTCGCACAGCACATTGGCTTGGTCCGTCGCGGCTGTAGTGGCTGGTGAATATCCATCCAGGTGGGTCCAATTTGGCGCTTACACAACGGCGACAGGCGTAAGTCTAATGCGGGTCCTCGGCCAGGAACATTTTCCGACCGATGTGCTGATTGGCGCTACTGCGGGGTGGCTTATCGGGCGCTATGTATTGAAGAAACACGGCGGATCTTAGGTCGGCGCTCGGGTTCGCGCCTTTCACAGTGCGAGGTTTTCAGGTCCCATCAAAGTGTCCAAATCGCCGTTGTCGGGACGCTGCGAGCGTTCACTATCTCGTCTCTCTGAAGAAACGCTATTCGCATCGTCATAACACGGTAGTAGTAGTTGATGAGGGCGTTCACGCACTAAGTCTTTTGATCGCTAAGGAGGTCTTCTCAAATGTCCGAATCCGGAGGTTCCAATATCGAAGTCGCCCAAATATTGAGTGAGCACAAGGGATCATCTGAGCCTATGGGACACGCCCTGCTCGAGATCATGGAGGCCTTGGTGCTGGCCATAGTAGCCATCGCTACTGCCTGGAGCGGCTATCAGGCAGAGCTGTGGACTGGGCATCAGTCAGAATTGTATGGCGAGGCGAGCAAACTGCGAGTCGAAGCCGAGGGAGCCGCCGCATATGCCACTCAGGAGCGTATATATAACGCTGCCACGGTGGTTGAATGGCTGAAGGCCGAAGCTCACAACGACAAGAAACTCGCTGATTTCTTTGAACGGCGTTTCCTTCCCGAGTTTCGACCTGCCTTTGAAAGTTGGAAGAAGACGGACCCGCTCAACAACCCTAATGCTCCGGCGGGTCCACAGTTGATGGAGGAATACCGAAGCTCAAAAACGCTAGAGGCTAAGAAGTTAAATGATCAAGCCACGGAGGTCTTCGAGCAAGGTACCGGAGCCCGTCGACGCTCCGACCGATATGTTCGAGCAACCGTGCTGCTAGCCACAGTGTTGCTGCTGATTGCGGTCAGCCAGCGTTTCAAAACTCGTGGTGTGCGATATGGACTGCTGGTGATCGCCGCGCTCCTGCTGTGCTTTCCTGTTTACAACATCCTTACGCTCCCCCGAGCATAGAGCCGCCTGCCCTGCTCCCTCTGTTGCGGGTCGGAGCCAATAGGCATCTTGCCCAGAGTTGTGTTGCGGAGATGTTTTCAACGGCAAACTCCATCGTCATGGAACTGGCCATTGGCAGCCATTGCCGATAGAGAGTGAGCACAGTTAATGATCTTCTGGTCCAGCGGATCATTGGCAAGCGCGTCAGGAGCGATATAGGTCATGTTTTTTCGCATTGCCAGCATCTTGTCGCTCAACTGCTGCATGTGGTCTAGCTCCTTGCCGAGGAGTTGTGCCGCACTTCGATCAGAGTCAGTGGAGGCCGTGACAGAAGCCGACCGCACGCTCGATGTCGCCGCACTGCGATAGCGATTCACCCAGTCATCATTTGACGGAAACCCGTACCGAATGGCGCTCTGCAGCGCACTGCGCCATTCGCGAATCTCTGACATGGCTTCAATCCCCGCATTCAAGAATGCCTTCGAAAATCCCTGGCTAGCAGGCTGGCCTACCGGCGCCCCCTGCAGTGTCAACGTGATCTGATTCCCGTTGAAGCTTAAGGAACCATTCGTTAGGTTTGCCAACGCTTGGATCTCAACACAGGATCTGCCGTTCGTCTCGATCACTGCGGCATGCCCGGGATGGCCTTCAACGGTGAGGATCTTACTCTGTTGGGACTGCGCAATTCCGGACGTAACGAAGCATACGGTCCAAATTAAACTCGCGTAGAATGACTTCCCTTGCATAGCTTTCTCCAATCAATTAGAAGACCCGTCCTACTCGGAAGAAGAATCGCGCGCGACCATAATCGCCGACTGCACCTGCGAGTTCGACCGGCCCGAAGATTGTGTTCACTATAATTCCAGCCGCGCCATCCATTGGGAGGTTCGGTGGATTTGGGCCAAGTGGCAGTTTGTAAGTCTTTCCCGCTTCGTAGAGTCCGATGAATTCCACATTGCTACCCAACAAGGGCGGCAGTTTCACGAGCTCACGGATATATCCAAGTTGGCCAAGGAAGTACTGGTTTGTGAACAATTCATTCGTCCCCCAGGCTAGCAGGCGCTGCGATCCACCAAGAGAGAATGCGGGTATCCCCGTTTTGTAGCCATAGCTGCTTCCCCCGTAAGCCGTCAAAAATACCGAGGAGGGCTCATCCAGCCGGAAAAAACTTTGGGACTGAATCTCGGACAACGGAAAAGCGCTTGGAGCGGCTGGATTAGCGTTGAATCCTTTTGTGTAAATCTGGAGGCTTTCGCCGGAGCGCGGTATCACCGGGTTATTTAATGTGTTCAGCTGGAATTGCAACCTTACATCTCCGGTCCCACCCGAAACTGTGGGCAGAACACTCGAGTCTCCGATCTCCGGGGAAAGCTTTTCATAGCCGCCTTCGTATCCAAATCGTAACTCGCCCGTGTTTCCAAATCCGTATCCAACATCCGTGCCTCCAAGTACCTGCCGTGTTCGATAACTGGCAACTAGCGTATTCCCATTGTAAAGATTGTCTTGAATACTGTTAGCTCCGACACGAGGAGCAACAAACCAATTGCTGGTCGGGGTAAATGGATGGTAGTACTCGCTATCGATGAGATATTGCGACCCCACGATCACATTGTTGCGCAACTCAGAACGGTAGCTACCGAAGTCGAGAAATGTGATCCGGGCTCCAATGCTGAAAAGCACGTTGTTGTAGTCTGAACCGTCAATGAGAATGAGGGGCCGCACCACAGGCGGCGCATACGGCTTCTGCTCCGTTTGAACCTGCAATCCCTGGGTTCCATCCTTTTCAACCATCGAATAAGCAACGTTTGAGAAGCGCCCCTGGCCGGAGAGCGTCATCATCTGCTGATTCAATTTTGTTATGTCCACGGGGGTGCCAATATCCTTGGACAGTTCCTTCTCTATCGAATCAGCCATCTCGGGACGAGTGCCGCTGACTTGAACGAACTGGGGGATGGGTGTTGTTTTTTGCCGAGCCTTCCGGTTCGCCAGATATTGTGCCCATTCGTCTTCGCTTACCGAGAACGCGGAGAGCACCTTCGCTTTCGACGCAGCCGCGTCATATCCGGCCTTGATGATCGCGTCAGCAGCGCTGTAGTCCAGAGCGTTGTACTTCTGCAACGGCACTGTTACCAGAAGATCCGCCTGCTCCATTGAGCGAAGTTCGTTCGCGGCAATCATAACGGAGATGGATTGACCCAATACCGCGAAGCTGGAGAGTGACTCTGTTGGACTGATCGGAGCGGTCTCCAGGTGGATTCCAATGACGATATCGGCCCCCATTTCTTTCGCGACGTCGATCGGAATGTTGTTGAGCAACCCGCCATCTGCGTAGATGTGATCCCCTGATCGGACAGGAGTAAAGATACCCGGCAGAGACATCGTAGATCGTAATGCCAGCGCCAGAGGACCGTTGCTGAAAACGTGAGGCTTGCCGGAAACGAGGTCCGTCGCCACGCAGGCAAAAGGGATGGGGAGATCATTGAAGCTCTGGAGTTCTGAATATGGAAGGGCGATTCGATCAAGGATAAGAGAAACCTGCTGGCCTGTATTGAAGCCTGCCGGGAACTGCAACCCTTTGCGCAGACCGAATTCAAGACTGCTCGGGACTTCATGAGCGTCTTGTTTGCGTCGAAACGAGAGATCCTCGAATGGGGTCTGGCCTCTTAGTACTTCGTCCCAATTGATCTCATTAACAATCTCCCTCACTTCCGCGGGTGATCTTCCTGTCGAGTAGATCCCTCCAACCAAGCCGCCCATGCTGGTGCCAGCAACATAGCTTACCGGAATACGGTGTTCCTCCATCCATTGCAGAACCCCGATATGAGCCAACCCCAGCGCTCCGCCGCCTTCTAGGACAAGACCTAGCTTGGGGCGTTCAATCGTACCTGGCTTAGAGACCTCTTGCGGACGACCATATACAGCCAATAAGACGCAAGGTAACAACAATGCTGACTGCACGGCTCGGATTCTCATGCTGCCTCCCCTGCGCGTGCTGCCATAACGGTGCATCGAATCCTGCAACAACCGGAGAGACAATACGCATGTCGAAGCGATTCGTTTCAGATTTCACCGATAAGGTTTGATCACCGGATATTGAAGATCACTATTTCTAGCGACAAAGCTCTCGTTCGTATTTGGGTGGCTCGAATCGCCGATCATTGAATGATCGGTACAGCAGTTGCGATCTGCAAATCGACTAGGAGAGTTAAACGGTTATCTACCTGGAGAAACTTGGCGGCCTGTTTCGCTCCAATTGCTTTTTTGAACTTTGGATAGTATTCAGCCCTGAGTTTGGTCCTTGCATCGTCGAACTTGATCATGCGGCCGGCCAATTCGTCGGCTTTGGCGTCATCCATGGTGTCGTAGCTGTCAGCGTAATCCTTAATCAATTTCACCCGTTGATCTCCGATGGCCTGCTGTTTGCCGGCATACTCGCGGTATAGCGGCCAGAACGCCTGGCTTTGAGCATCTGTGAACTGCATAGTGTGCGCAATGACATCGGTTTTTTGTGCCTGAACATCCGATCGCAACAATGCGATGTCACTATCAATGCCCGAGCCCGATTGGGGCGTTGTGGTTTGGGCAAGCATGCCAGACGCTACAGACAAGATAGCCAACATTCCTAGAGCTCGTACTTTCATGATCTTCATCCTCTTTCTGTTGCTGTAATAGGACTACCTGACACCATTCATTAGCCCGCCGGTTCTACGATGGTCCAGCTTGGGTCGGGATTGAACGCACTCATTGCAATTGCCGTTTCTGTCGTGGTCTTCCCCAGATCCTTTTGGAGCAGCACGCCATCCTGGTTGATGATGAAGGTCATCACGCCCGAATTGCCGTATTCCACCGGATAGGCGACGAAGGCAAATCCGCCAGTCATTTTCCCATTGACCACGTAATCCCTCGCACCGCCGGGCGCCTTATCGGTTTGCCCCTTCAACATGTGAAAGTAGTAGCCGTGGAATGCCGCGTGCGCATCGGGCTTTACGTTATATCCTTCAGCGGTGGCGAACGCTGCTAACGGCCCGAGTGGGCTCGCAGGCTGGCCATCTGTCGGTTTCCAATACAAGCCGTTCTGCTTGCCAGGATCACTGATGAACTTCGCCGCGAACTGTTTCGTCTTGTCGCCATCGTGAAGCTCGGAGAAGTACTCGGCCTGTGCATCCGCCACCGCTCCACAAACTTCGATGACCGCCAATTCATTTCTGCCAATACGGCGATTCAGAACCTCATCCTTGCCTGCAGCCGTATCGAAGAACCACTGCCCGTCCGCATTCTTCTTAAGCGGGATCGGAAAGGGGAAATTGTCAGCTCCGACTAACAGCATCTGAGCACCATCGGCCATGTTGCGCCAACGGTGCATCACCGCATAGCCTGTCGCGAATGCAGCTGCCGCGTTTTTGTCCTGCACTGGATCGCCGGAGAAGATGATCTCTTTCGAATCGGGACCGAAAATAGCCAGCAGCGCATTTTGATCCCCTGACTTTGCTGCTGCCAGCAGCGCATTACTTGCGTCGTCGGGAGAGGCGAACACTTTGATCGATGGTTTATCGGATTTGTTGCACGCGGTCAGAGAAATGATGAGTGCCAGAAGCAATAACTGTGTCGTAAACGCAATACTGCGGGTTTTGAGCGACATCACATCCTCCAAAATTTTCGCCTACAAGAGTCTTTAGCAGAGTTCGCTAGCTGACTTCGGTCCCGCGTTCAGCTTCATCTGCGACCGCCCCAGCCGCCACCACCGCCTCGACTTGCTGAACCACGAGCGCTGGCCTCCCGCGATTGCCAACCACTCCCGCCTCCGCCAAAGGCCGGTGACCCACTGCTCTTTTGCTGCGATCCATAGCCGCGGGCGGCAGCAGAATTAGTTCCTGAGTAGCTTGATGTGGATTTAGGGGTGCCCTGGGTCTGGTTCCAGCCGCTTCCGGTGTTCTTGTAGACATTTCCGTTTGCCGCCGCATACTTATTGCCGTTTGCGCTTTGTCCCACGGCACCGCTATTGCCGTACACGCCCGACGCGGCAACACCCTTGCCGCCGGCCGAAGTTTGTACCGATCCTACAGACCCTTGCGCCGTGGTTTGATGCTGGGTGTATGCGGTGTTGCCGTTTTTGGAGACAACTGAACTTCCATAGCTCCCGTAGGCGTTGGAGGCTTGATGCGTGGCTGCATAGGCTCCAGTATTGGGGTTATATGCCTGACCAGCCTTTTGGGTGCCGTAAGCAGTCGTGGTCGATGCGCCACGGGCATACGTTCCGGTAGAGGGATTGTAGGCAGTCCCAGCCCGCGCAACCCCATTCGGACCGTAGGCGGTGGCACTCGAACCATAGTAGCCGCCATGCCACGCGTTGTTCCCGTAGTAGCCGGAGCTGTGATAGACCACAGCTCCGCCGTGCCAATTGCAGTTCCAATAGCTGTAACCCCATGAGTTATTGCTCATCGCAACGCCTATCGCGATACCGACCCCGAAAGCGAGCACTGCAGTCGTAACCACGGCAGCGGTGCTATATCCGGGCGTCACATACGTCGTGCCGTAGACAACTGTCGGGTTGTACTGCGGCACGTACACCACCTGCGGATTGGTAGGCTGAATCACGATCACCTGGGGTGCCTGTTGCACGACCGTGATCTGTGAGCCGGATTTCAGATTGCCGGCAGCCTGCGCCTTGGCGCGCAACACCTGAACTGCTGACATCACATCCGCGGACTGCGTGTGGTATGCCTCGCCTAGCGCGGAAGTCCAACTGAGATTCTGCGCGAGGTTGTCAAGAACCGAAGGAAACTGAGTGAGCGCCTTCACGCTGGGATCCCACGGCTGGGTATCGACGGCCTGCACTAGAGCTGTGCCGGTGAGGTTTTTGTTCTGCTGGAGCCAACCGGCTGCGGCAGCCACCTGGTCTGGAAAAGTCGCGGCCCCCAGAACCTGGGCAACCAAGGCGTCGGGATACAGCGCGATCGGTGCCACCAATTGCTGCAGCTGATCCGCAGACATGGGTGCGCCTTGTCCCGAATATCCGGTCGATCCCGAGGGTGCCGGTTGCTGCCCTTGCGCCTCTAGTGGCACAGCACTCATGATCAGCATGATGGATAACAGCGCCGACAATAGCTGCTTCATGAAAGTCTTGATCATCGTTTTCTCTCCATGTAAGAACAGGCATCGAGCTTGTGCGCGCCAGCTATCATCCACAAGGTGACCTCGGAATATACAACGGAATAGTGGCAATCGATGGGCCAACCAGAGGATTTACGTAAACAATGAGATAAGTGGCTGTAGCCAACAGGCTTACTGCAACCGCAATATGTGCGGCATAAGGCTGTCAGGAACAAGGCAACTCCGACAGGCCGGAGGAGGCTCCGAGAGGTCGGAGGCAAGAGTCGAGATCAGGCGCATCTGAAACTGATCGCCTTTCATCAGGACGATTCGTCTAAGCTGCCTGCTTCTCCCGACATGAAGAACAAAGCGTGGAATCTATTCTCGCCCAAAACGCGTCGGAGTTCCCTGAAGGCAAAGAAAGGAATGAAGACGCAAAATACGACGATGCTGCGGGCGAGAAGTTCGTGGAAGTGTATTTCGTCCGGCAAGCTTAAAATCGCCACTCCATGGATGAGTCGTTTGATCGCCTCCTCCACAACGTGGAAGGCAAATACAAGCAACGTATATATAAAAGCGTTGTACAGGGACGAATAAATCAGGGGCTTAGAATCGAGCCTTCTCCCGACCTTTGCGTAGTCTCCAATGAGAATGACTTTGGCGATCACAAGGGCGTTAATGAGCGCAAAGCCATAGCTCGAGGATTTGATTTGAAATGCGTGAAGAAGGAGCATGCTGTACGTCGTAAGGGCGCAAAAGAAGAAGGCTAAAAACACGAATATGACTGCAAGCTCTTTTAGCTCGTGGATGGCTTTCGTCTTCATGCTTGGGCCTGCGGAATCCTTGCTGGTCATGCTGCCTCCTTGAATCAGTCATTAATGACAAACACTTTCCGAATTTCACATTGCGCTCGGAGTGCGAAGTCGGCTACTTAATCGACTTCAAGGACTTCGATCACGAGCACCGGAGTCGGATTGAGTACGCTGATTGACAGCAAAGTAGAGGCCGAGTCTTAATCCCAGCTGGTCCAGCTGACTATTCGGGCTTTTGCCCGTGTTGTTCTGGTGCTCATAGTAGGGCTCAAACCCAAGACGTTTGCCGATAGGAAAGAGACAGCCAGCATAGGTTGCGGTGTCACTCCATTTCTCGTATCGGCTGTCGTAGAAGAACTCGACGCCGACGTTCGGTGCAGGATGATAGGATCTGACGCTGAGCGTCCTTTCGATCTCAACACGGTTGCGATAACGCCATGAGAAGCTGCGGTTTTGCCAGTCAAGGTCTCCGCGATTCCTGTCGGATAGTAGAAATTTCGCCCGCAAAGGAAAGTGGAAGGTCACAACAGGCTCTATCCGGTTTATCTCCGCTACGCCGTTTGCCTGGGGCATATAGCGGTAACCGATGGAAAACACCAGCGGCCGGGCCTTAGCGTCGTCCAGATCGAACTCCGTAACATTTTTTAGCCGAACCAAGGGCTTTAGATAGAAGTCGAGACTGGGTCCTGTTTCCGCTTGCTCGGGATCGCCGCCTTCTCTTGTCGCCTTTGCCTGGAAATCGACTCGCAGATCGGAGCTCAGCTTAACCTGGGTATTAATCTCCGGCAGTACCTGTGCGGTTTGCGAGCTTCCGTGCAAACACCAGAAGATGATCAGAGGCGCCAAGACAAGCAATTTTCCTGCGATTCCAGCCATTATTTGGGCCTCTTGGGAAACAAGTACCGAATCCGCCCATAGTCGTACCTCAAATCATTTGAGATTGATGGTCACGCCAAGCAAGAGACCGTTTTGGGCAGCTTCGTAGACAAAACTTGAACTGGGGCGATAGTTCACATCCAGATAGCGCCAACCCGCCTGCAGTGTGATGTTCGGCTTCACCTTGTAGCCCAGCAAGCCAGCCACTTGGTAGTCCAGGTCTGCCCCACCGCCGCCCGCGTCGCCGAGGATCATGATCGTGGTTTTGGGTGAAAGTGGTATGGTGAACCTTGCTCCCGCTACCACATCGACCCAGTTTGCTGACTGCGAGGAATTGCTTAACAGGCCGGACGGTTGCAAGCTGAGATTCTGCCCCAGATGCCAGTAGCGGATTCCGACGACGGCATCGGCCTTCAGCTTTTCATGATCCACCAACTCGTAACCTGCCTTTGGAGTCAGGACCGTCTGGGTAACCTTCACTTTGATCGAGGTAACGCCTGGAAACGGGCTTAGCGGAAGCCCCTTATCGTCGGAAAGCTTGATCCACATGAAATCGACGGGCAATAGGAAACGCTTCTTGCGAGCTTCGACCGCTCCCATCAATCCGATGTTGAACTTTGACAGAACGTCGCCGGCGCTCGCGTCGAAGCCGACCGTTCGGTTCAATACACCGACCGTACCATGCACACCAGCAAACCATAGATAGGGGCTGATACTGACATGCCAGTTATCATCGGACGCATTCGCTGTTTTCTGCGAAACGGGAGCGCTTCCTGTCTGGTCCTGGGTAATTAAACTTGCTGACTGCTGAGCAATCGCAGGTACGCATAGCACCAGAGCCAGCGAACCTGCGAATACCAAAAGACAAGTCTTGCGGTGCCAATTCATTGCGTCTCCATGGAGCTAGGACTCATGCTCAGATGCCAGTTACACTCTTGTTCTGAAAGATCCACGGGCCGCCGATTCTCTGCTTGCCCCTCCGGCGTTCTATAAGGTGCGCCCTGGGTACTGGGTGTGGTCACTCTATTTGCCAGCACCCGAAGCCCCATTCTGGACGGCATCGAGGAATTGGCTGACGGTGAGTCCGCCGCTCTTTTGGCTTGGTGGATATTCCTTGAACGTCTCAAGGAACTGGGACACAATCACGGTCGCGGGCACCATCGTCCACAGCTTTTCACCCCACCACTTGCCGTAATTCATTGATTCATCCTGATAACGCTCCCACGGATCCTGCCGCAGGTTCGTCACGATCGGAGCTTGAGTCGTCTCCGGCTCGCCGGTAAACAGGTTGCCTTTGATGGTCTTGAAGCTGACCTTCCATTCGTCGTACCTCATCGCCATGAGGTCGGCAGTATTGCTGAAGTAGAAGAATTCGTGCCGGGGTCCGGTGGTCACTTCACCTTTGAAGTACGGCAGAAAATTGTAACCATCAAGGTGAGTTTTGAATGTCTTGTCGCCCACCTTGACCCCCTTCAAAAGCTTCTCTTTCATTTCGGGATCGCCAGCCGCTGCGACCAGTGTCGGAAGCCAGTCCTCATGCGCCATGATGTCGTTGATAATGGTTCCGGGCTTGATCACGCCGGGCCACTTCACCAACATGGGCACGCGGAATCCGCCCTCATAGGTAACGCCCTTCTCTCCCCGGAAGGGGTGATTGCCGCCATCCGGCCAAGTGAAAAGTTCTGCACCGTTGTCGCTGGTAAACAGCACGATGGTGTTGTCGGCAATACCAAGGTCATCGATTTTCTTAAGAAGCTCGCCGACCTCCCAGTCCAGTTCCATCATGCCATCGGCGTACAGACCGAAGCCGCTCTTGTCCTGCCATTTCGGAGAGAGGTGCGTCCAGACATGCATCCGCGTCGAGTTGTACCAAAGTAAGAACGGCTTGTTGGCTTTTACTGACCGATCCATGAAGTCGGTGGAGCGCTGAACGAGTACCGGCTCGATATCCTCCATGTTGGTCGTTGCTTTCGGATCCATATTCGGATGCGGAGGCAATGGACCTTCGTCCTTGATGATCTGCTTGCCAACCCTGCCCCAGCGCGGGTCAACAGTCGGATCGTCTACGCTGGTAGCTGTAGAAGAGATAAGGTTGCGCGGCCCGAAGCGTTCCTTGAAATTGGCCATCTTCGGATAGTCGTACTGATACGGCTCCTCCATGGCATTCAGGTGATAGAGAATTCCGTAGAACTCGTCGAAGCCGTGGACGGTGGGCAGATATTCATTGCGATCGCCAAGATGATTTTTGCCAATCTGTGCCGTAGCGTAGCCATCTGGTTTAAGTAATTCTGCAATCGTCGGATCCTTGTCCTGCAAACCCTGTTTGGCGCCGGGCAAACCTACCATCAAGAGACCCGTCCGAAACGGTGTCTGACCGGTGATGAACGCGGCCCGTCCTGCCGTGCAGGATTGCTGCGCGTAGTAGTCCGTAAATAGCGCGCCTTCCTTGGCAATCCGGTCGATATTAGGTGTCCGGCCGCCCATCATGCCCCGGTGATACGCGCTGATGTTCCAGATGCCGACATCGTCCGTCATGATGACGACGATATTGGGTTTCTTCCCCTGAGCTGCCTGCGTTTGCGCGTTCACGCTCATGCCTGCGAAGAAGCTTGAGACAGCAAGCGCTCCGCCGGCCAGTTTCCGAATACCTGATGCAATATTCATTTTCTTCTCCGCGAACATTTGACCTTCAGGGGCCCTACAGACTCTTCCGGCTATGACTACCTGTTTCCGAAGCGAACAGCTTCGACGAACTCCAGGCCCCGTGTTTCGGAAACCAAGTGAACCTCCAACATTGGGGGTTCGACAGCAGTTTCCATCAGCATCAGCAGGTCTGTAAAACAACTTGAACGAATATGTGACTTGAGTTCAGGTTCGCTTGACCAGTCTTGCTCCATACACAGCGCGTCCGGATTGCCAACCTCTTGGTAGATCCGGCTTGAGATGAATCCACGCTCCACTTGCGCTGCGAACGTGATGGACCGCAGGGCTTTGATTGCTTCCACGGCGCGCCGAGGTCGGGCCATCATTCTCAAGCTGACCTGATACATGTAACCCCTAAAGGCAATTAGGGAGCCAAAGCAAAGCTCACGGGCTGATGGGAGAGTGAAGTGTTGCGATGAAGAGGCTTACGGCAGGCGGGAAAGGATGGGACAAGTCTTGCCAGTAACGAATCCAACTCCGACCTCTCGGAGGAGACTCCGAGAGGTCGGAGGCAGAAACGAAGATCATCAGTCTCTGCGCTTGCTCTTGGGCGTGATGCCGAGCCTTACTATCATTGAATCAAGTGTCGTCGGTTTAAGGCCGAGAATCTCAGCGGCTCCGTCTTTTCCGCGAACCCGCCATCCTGCCATTTCCAGTACGCACCGCACATGCTCGCGTTCAGCGTTACTCAAGAGCAGACTCGCAGCTGCGTCCTTAGAGGAGACGCTCGGTGGACTGATGAAAAGCCTCGGACCACAGCCGAGTATCATTGCCCGTTCCACTGTATTGCGCAATTCGCGGATGTTACCGGGCCACGTGTACCGTTGCAGCGAATCAATGCTTTCTTTGTCGATGGACTCAATGCTCTTGCCGAAGGATTTTGCAAATTCATTCACAAACGACTGGACCAACAACGGGATGTCATCGGCACGATCTCGAAGCGGCGGTATCCTTATTGGGAATACGTTTAGCCGATAGTACAGGTCATCCCGAAATCTCTTCTCATGGATAGCCTTCTCCAAGTCTCGGTTGGTCGCAGCTATGATCCGCACGTCAACCGTGATGCTCTTGGGGCTGCCGAGACGCTGCATTTGCCTCTCCTGCAAAACCCGCAATAGCTTCGCCTGCACTTCAATCGGCAATTCACCCACTTCATCCAGAAACAGGGTTGAGCCATGCGCCACTTCAAAACGGCCGACCTGGCGCGAAAGCGCGCCTGTGTATGCCCCCTTCTCGCGACCGAACAGCTCGCTTTCGATCAGCGTCTCGGGAATCGCAGCACAACTCACACGCACCATGGGTCGCGAACCACGCGGGCTCAATTCATGAATCGAAGAAGCGATCAATTCCTTGCCGGTGCCAGTTTCCCCAATCAAAAGCACACTGGAGTTGGTCGCAGCCACTTGTTCAACCTGCTCCAGTACGTGCCGAAGTGCCGCACTCTGGCCGACCAGACCTTGATGCTGGCCGCGAACATTTTTTGCTTCCTGCTGCAGATATACGTTTTCACGGTGTAGCTGGTCTCGAAGGCGACGCACCTCTTCGAGAGCTTCCAGCATCGCCTCTTCTGCCCGCGTGCGTGCGATGGCGTTGCCGATCATTTCAACAAACAACCGCAGCCGATTCACGATGACATCTGGCCACTCCCGCTCGCGATGTACTGTGCCGAAGGCTATCGCTCCGATTACTTTCCCGCCAACGTTGAGCGGGAAGGTAACGTTTGAGCGAGGTCCGAATCGCCGCGCAACTTCCTTCTCGCGTGCGGCTTCTTCTGGCAGATCGTCGATGCGAGCGAAGCAAACCGTTTCGCCACGTAATACAGCGCTCGACATCCAGGGCAAGTCCTTGACTGCGAATCCGGGAAAAGAATCGAGCCCTGACACCTGCCAGGTATGGGTTACGACGAAACGATCGCCGCCTTCCAGTTGAACGAGTGTGCTGCGCTCCAGATCCAGTGCCTGAACAATTTGCCGCTGAGCGTTGACAATCTCGTCGTCCATCGATGCCGATGTAACCCCGACGAACCGCGCCGAGAGCTCCGTAAGCAACATTTCGAAGCGTAGTCTGTCGTCAAAGTCCACATGCGGATCGTAGGACCGATGATTCATTCGGCAACTCGCAATATCGGTTGTCTGCATCTTCGTCGGATACTGGTTTCAGTGCGTGATACATTCTAGGGCTTCGTCGTGGGCCGTAACATTGGTATAAGTACCAGTCATGCAACCAAAAAATACTGGAACGCCGATCAGAATGCTGGACAGCATCGGCATCAACAATGCGCTCGCCGCCCTATTTTCTCTTTATGACCACGGCCGTGAGGTCGTCGTCCTGCTTGGTGCCACCAGAGAATTCGATCACGGCCTTGTAAAGGGCGGAAATAATTTCAGCAGGCGGTCTTTCCCTCGCCGCACGAATTGTGTCTTCCATGCGCTCTTCGCCAAACTGCTCGTCTTGCGCATTGGCCCATTCGAAAAACCCATCCGTCGCCAGGACAAGCAGGTCGCCGGGATTGAGGTCGAGCACGACGGGCGGGCCCGAACCTAAGTCAGGCATCAGGCCGAGGGGTAGCCCTTGAGCCGGCATCGCGTCGAAGCGGTCTTCCTCCCGCGTGTAAAGAAATAGGGGTCCATGCCCGGCGGAAAGCATTTCTACCCGCGAACTCTCTGGAGTGCAAATTACGGCAACAAATGTCACAAATCGTCTCGGACCCACATCCTTGTTGAGCGCAGCATTGACTCGCTCCATCGCCGTCAACATTCCAATTTCCGGTGTGAAATTTGCCCGGGTGTATGCGCGACACGCGGTAGTAAGCAGTGCCGGACCGATCCCGTGACCAGTCACGTCGCCGAGCGCGACGAACAGCTTTCCATCGGGAAGAACCTGCCAATCGTAGTAATCTCCGCCAGTCTGATCCGCGGGCAGATTCCAGCCGGCGATTTCAAAACCTTCAATCTCGGGTGCGCTGGTAGGTAGGAGAGACTGCTGGATCGACCGGGCGACCTCGAGATCATGAGTGAGTCGTTCCATCTGACGCTTCGTTTCTGCCTCGCGAAGGGCCGCTTCCACCTGCTTCCGGATCTCACCGGCTACCGCACCCGCGACGAATCCGCCGAAGACGAACGCGATAGCAAAGCCAATGACTGCCCGATCAGGTGACAACACGGATGCGCCGCCACCTAACCTGGGCACCCAACCCAGATATGCAGCTGCGAAGAGATAACTCACTGCGGCCGCGATTCCCGAGATCCTGCTTACCGTGGGATCCAGGCGCAGAGTCGAGAGGATGATGAGGATGAAGTACAAGAGAACTGCCGGATTGGCCAGCGGTTTGTAGGCCGCTTCCATTGTTGCGTCGGAAAGTAGCGCCAGGGCCAAGGCCGGTATGCACGTCTCAACCACGATGTTCGCGATCCACGCGGCATTGGATAGATCACGGCCACCCTTTATCGACCGATTTACCGCGCGCAGCATTAGAAGTTCATAGATCAAGACGATCACTATGAGCAGGCTCGTGGTCGCCCACGAGATGAGGTTGTCACGGCTGAAGAGGATTAATGTTCTAAGGCTTCGTATGGCAAAGGCGGCTACGATTGCTGCAATCACGATCCGAATGCGCAGCCGTTCACTCTCGAGCAGCGCCTGCATAAACGCGGGCGATGATTTACGCATCTCCTGTGTTGAACTTGTCATTGGTGACCTGCGATCTTAATGTGCAAGCTTGTGCGCCTGGGGCAAGCGTGGAGGGGCCGGAATGTCTCGCCTAAAGCTACTGATAGTTGCTGTTCCAGACGGCGATTGTCAACCACCGCTAGCTTGCTCGCTGGCAGATTTAAAGCTGGGACCACGGTGTGAGGGGTTGTGTCACTGGTACACGCATAATTCCTGCGCCCTCGGGGGAAACCATGGCAAAGGGAACCGGAATAGCAAGAATTCTACCCATAATTTCGTAGTGGAAGTCGATTTCCACGCATAAGCGGGGATCTTTCACGCATGATTGGGGGTAACAATCATCGTAAACCACTCTAGGTCTTAGATTTAGATCGCCTCCTTCTAGTCCCTGTATCAAACCGTTAAGTAGAAGCCTTAGTGTGATCTGCAAACGGATCCATGACATCCGGGCGAGCTAATCTCGCGGGACAGCTGAAGAAACACAAGCGCGAAGACGGATACCGTGCGAGACTACTTTCGGGTTGAGCACTTACGCATTTTGCACAAAGAACGCCTTGAGGTGAAGCTTGTAATGGTCGCGGTCGACATCGAGATATAACTTTTTCCGGAAGATGCAGATAGGTATAGAAAGGGCCTATGAAAAACGGGCGTATCAAGGTCCGGGATGATTCGTCGAAAGGGATTGGCGGGCGTAGGTTTTTCGCGAAGATATGGCCTGCGATCGTCTGCTTTCTTTTGTTCGCTCTAAATTCCGTCGCAACCGCACAGCCAAATGCGAAGAACGTTCTCATCCTCTTTCACTATCCTGCACCTGTTGTAGATCCCGCTTATGTCGAGCAAATTGAATCCTTGTTGCGGGTCCGCGTTCCAGGGCCGGTCAACTTCTATATCGAGCACATGGATGCGACGCGAGCCGAAGACCAGGATTACCAGAAAAATCTGACGGATTCTCTTCGAAATACCTATCGTGGTCGCAAGCTGGACCTCGTAATGTTGTCGGGCTATCCGTCGCTCGATTTGGTCCTGAGACATCGCAACGAATTGTTTCCTGGCGTGCCTATCGTCTACTTTTCTCTAGAGACGCGCAAAATAGCGGGACGGACGTGGCCCGGAATCACTGGGGTGACTGAGACTCAGGATGTCAAAGCCGTGATTGACCTCGCGCTTCGTCTTCATCCGGAGACCGACACTATAGCGATCATCACTGGTAAATCGGATGTAGAAACATTCTGGTTAGGAGAACTCCATTCCGAGCTTCTCCGCTATCAAAATAAGGTAAAGGAAATTGACCTGGTTGATCTTCCCGCAGATCAGATACTGCAAAGAGTTGATCAGCTTCCACCAAAAACCATCGTCTTTTTTGAGCTTCTGCCACGGGAATCCATTCAATCTGCGATTGGAGTGTGGGATGTCCTTGCGCAGATCGGACAGCGTCACCCGACTTATTGCATCTTTCCGTATGAATGTGTTGGCCATGGCGCAGTTGCGGGCATCGAATCGAGCGGTAGAGATGAAGTCATCACATTAGCCGTTACACTTGCGGCGCGGGTTCTCTCGGGTGAGCCGGCAGATAACATTCCCATTGTGCATCCCTCGGGAATCCAAACCCTGGCGGACTGGCGGCAGCTTCACCGGTGGAACATCCCGCAGTCGGCACTCCCGAAGGACACACGGTTCTATAACCGCGATCCAACTCTATGGGAGAGCTACCGAAGATACATCATTCCCGGAATCGTACTTATTGTCCTTCAGGCTTTGCTGATTGCAGGCTTGCTGTGGCAGCGTGCACGCCAGCGAAAGGCGGAAGCGGGTCTCCGCGAGAGCGAGAAACGGTTCCGCGTGATGGCCGATACGGCTCCAGCCTTCATCTGGATGTGCGATGCGCGGGGCAAAATGACCTATCTCAACGACCGCTGGCTTAGTTTTACCGGAGCCGACTCCGCTGCAGGACCCGGCGATACATGGATCACCTATATCCATCCCGACGATGTTGCCAATATGCTGGATTCCCTCTCCCGCGGCCTGAAGGATCAGCAGCCGTTTTCAACTGAGTGTCGCATGCGCCGTAGCGACGGTGTCTATCGCTGGATATTCGATGTAGCCTCCCCACGCGTGAACGGCGATGGCTCCTTCGCGGGTTTCATCGGCTCGGCCATCGATACAACGGATCAGAAGTTGGCGCAACAGGCTCTGGAAAAAGTGAGCGGCCAACTGATCGAGGCGCAGGAAAAGGAGCGTACCCGAATTGCGCGAGAGCTGCACGACGACATTTGCCAAAGGCTGGCGCTCCTGTCGATGGAGCTAGATCAAGTGAATCGTGGTCGGCAACCGTTGCCCACGGCCGCGAAGGACAATCTGAAAGAGATCCAAGAACATTGCATTGAGCTTGCGAGTGACGTGCAGTCGTTGTCACACCAACTGCACTCGTCCAAGCTCTACATTCTCGGAGTCTCCGCGGCTATCAAAGGCTTCTGCAAAGAGGTCTCCAAACAGCACAAAGTGGAGATTCAATTCACCGAATCGAATGTGCCCGGAAACTTGCCCAGCGACATTTCGCTGTGCCTCTTTCGGGTGGCCCAGGAGGCGCTGCACAACGCAGTGAAATACAGTGGGACGACCAGATACACGGTAGAGTTACACGGGATGGCGGAGGCGGTTCAACTCATCGTAAGTGATTCGGGCGCAGGCTTTGATGTGGAAGCAGCAAGGAAGAATCGAGGATTAGGACTTGTAAGTATGCAGGAACGGATACATCTAGTGCAGGGAAAGCTCTCGGTCGAATCGCATCCCGGAAAAGGAACGAAGATCCTCGCGCTGGTGCCGCTGATTGCCGAAAACGGAAACTCCTCAGTAGACACCGCGAGTGAGGAGGCAGGGCAGGTCAAGGTTGCGGTCGAGGGATGATCTCTGGGCAGCCGCGCGGACAAGACTTGAACCGGGTGTGCATCGCGAATCACTCCTTGCACATGGAGGACACGACAATTCTGGCCGAACGCTTCCACATGTGAGGCGTTGGAACTCACTTACTGGTGCTCGTGAATACAGCCAGAGGGAAATAAATCGCGAAGCCAAGAATGCAAAACAAGATTGCCTTGGATTCAAGCGATAGAGGAATAAAGCTCACTACTGTAAATGAGACTATTGATGCGGCTATGACAATCCCAACGAGACGAAATCCAGTTCTCAGGGGTTGTCGGATTCGTTCTGGCATTGGCCAGGGGTCACCTGCTGGACCTCTGATGATTGCGCGAACTCCCTCGATTAAACGCACGGCAGTTTGCTTAAACGAATCTTGGAAAAGTAATTCATAGCGTCACGGTATATCACAATCCTCCACGCTTGAGGAGAATATAAGTGTCAGGCAGACTCTGCCCTTGAAACTCCATTACCAACGTAATGCCAGATTGGGTATAGATATTTCGTCGAGGAGGATGCCCAGGCGCGCCTGTTGATCGGCGAGGATGTTGAGCAGGTAATTGCACAAAAGGAGTCGCAGCGAAAAAGGGTAATCAGCAACGAAATGCCGGCTTATGGGGAAGTAATCTGGCGATCCACCTGGACAATAAACCGGCTACTGGGACAGATGGATGTCCTGGCTCCTAGTCTCGATGAGTGGCGGCTGTGGGGAGTACGTTGGCGGCAGATAGGTGCGGCGGAAGTGCGATGCTCGGGAGGAGATAAAAATACAGAGGTGGAATCAGAAACCCGTCAACGATAGCTGATGTGTCCAACGGCCAACCCTGCAAACTATAATTCACGCATTAGCGTTTGATGTCATCTTGGTTCGCTGGGCGAAAGTTCTGAAGGAGGGAGAGGCTGAGATAGTGGAACAGGAGGGCCGTCAGGCTCGGACGGCGCGAGCTGTCCGATTTGGAGTTTGTGAGGTCGATCTTGAGGCCCGGGAACTGCGCAAGAGAGGCGTCAAAGTTAATCTGCAGGAACAGCCATTTCAGGTTCTGACACTACTCATCGATTGATTCCGATCTTGGTCTCAACACGGCCGTGAAGAAGATCAGAACTGCTCTTGGAGATTCAGCTGACAACCCTAGATTTTGCTCGGGTGTACGAGAGCAAAGGGATTGGGGGCTATGACCTCAAGTCTCCACATGATCAGGTCTTTGCCTTCGACTACGATCACAGCGGCAAGTTGGACCATCTCCTGCTCTATCGGCCCGGCACAGGAACCCTCTCGATTTTGAAGAACACCGGCGGAACCTTTACCCCGATATCCCTGAACATCGCTCCAGGCAGCGGATTGGATACCCACGATCCTCCATCTGCCGCCAATCAGGTCTTCGCCTTCGACTACGATCACAGCGGCAAGCTGGATCATCTCGTGCTGTACAGGCCCGGCACAGGAACTATCTCGATTTTGAAGAACACCAGCGGCGCGTTTACTTCGGTATACACTGGCGGCGGGATGGGAGGATACGATCTCAAATCTCCAAATGATCGGGCCTTCGCCTTCGACTACGATCACACGGGAAGTTGGATCATCTCGTGCTGTACAGGCCCGGTGCCGGTCTTCTATGGATTCTCAAGAACTCGGGTGGAATCTTTACCCAGGTATCCGAAGGCATCGGCGTTGGGGGGTATGATCTCAAGTCCTGGCATGATCGGGCCTTTGCCCGGCACACGTATAACGCATCAAAACGGTGTTCGGGCGGGAATATTTTTGGATGGAACCGGTCCCGGAGCTAATGACGCTGACTCAATCACGCACTACAAGCAAAATGCGCTATCTGTAGATCAGGCGAAGTTGCCGTTAGACCTTGTCGTTATTGCTAACTGGACTCCACACCCATCACGCAATCTGCCTGAATCCGATCTCGACACCCTGACAGGTTAGCTGCATTGGTATGAAACGCGGCATAACTAGGCTCCTGGTTTAACCAGGTTCGCAGGTGGTTTTCCAACCTGGAATCCCAATCCCGTCCGAATCGTACCGGACCAAGACCCAGCAACAATGACAGGTTAGCTGAAATGGTTTATCGAGCGGGGCAGCAAATGCTTGCGGCCACATTTACATTCGCCAAATCGCCGAACAGGCAGTCGATTTTTAGCACGCGGATAAAGGATGATTGGATGAAAAACTATCTGACGATATTCATAATGGGGTTGTTTCTCATCCTTAACTGGAATGGCAGCCAGCGCTCAGACTCCACAAATCTGGCTTGGTAGCCTCGACCCCATTTCCCGGCATACAAAATTTCCTGACACGACCTCGGATTATATGGATATGTTTCAGCCGAATGCACCATGGAATCGCGCCGCCGCAGACATGAAAGTGTTTGAGCTGGGACCGAAGTTTGTGATGGAAGCTTCCGACGGAATGTTGGCCCAAATTTTTGCGGATCTGAAGCGGCGAAACATCGGTGTGGCGATCGGGGCATCCTGGTTGCCCGGAAGTGATGCCTGCGGCAAGGGAGTGAGGGCTTCACTCATTCAGGAACCGCCGAATCCGTTGCCAATCGAATTCATCGGTTAGGCGGCGATGTGGAATATGTGGTCATGGATGAGCCACTCTATTTTGGTCACACGTACAATCCTGCAATGACGCAAGCCTACCAATCCGCCACACGCCAGCCTCTGGCTTGTTTCCAGGCGGATGTGCAATGGACAGGTCCCTGGCAGCAGCAACCGGCGGAACTTAAGAATCGTTTGCATACCGCCGGAATTAAATTAGGGATTATCTATAACGGCGATGGAAATGCCCAGACGGGCCTGCAGTGGACGCAACAGGCTGAACAACGCATTCGAATGGTTGAGGCTAGTCCTGCGTTGGTGCCCGATCAGGCGCTGATACAGTCATGGACACGCCAGCCAGACCATATGCTACCCGAAAACCAACCAGGAACGATGACCAACATGATCTTGCAATATGCCCAACAACGCAAGGCGATTAGCCGTCAGTAGGCCGGCTCCATCCTCCAACGAATCCGACCGGAAGTGAAGGACGTTCTGTATGTCCCAGGGCGGAAGCCATCTCCCGATCTCCTTCAGAAGCGCGCGTCTTCGACACTGATCCACATCTGACCGGGAGTGGATGGCAGATTGGCCGACACTGGCCGACTTGCCGTTCTTAACAACTCGGAAAACAGTCTGCTACCCGATTCTGAGTCCAATGAACAAGAGGTGTCCTCGTAGATACGAGGACACCTCTTGTTTGAATCAGTTTCTGGAACGTAGTTCCAACTCATTCCATGTACGACTGACTAAAAGCTGTAATGTACTGAGAACTGTACAATACGTGGCTGTGACCGGGTATCCGTGATCTGACCAAAGGTGCTGTCACTGATATTGGCATCCGGATAGTTATAGCTGGCGAAATTGAATGCGTTGAAGAAGTCGGCTCGGAATTCGACATTCTGGCTTTCCGTAATGCGGAACTGCTTGCCCGCGGTCAGGTCGATCTGCTCGAAGCCGGGAGCACGCTCCGTGCCATTGCTAGCAGTACCGAACTGCTCACTGTTGGGAATGCCGTAGGCGCATTCACCATTGTCGAATCCATCGCTTTCGGTACAAGGAGTAGCCGACGGATCAGTACCAAACCAGTTGCCGACGCTGCGATTATGTACCGCAAGCGGACGATAAAGATTTGGCCGTGAAGCTTTGTTGTTCACCGTGGTCGTGTTTGGCGCACCGATCGTGATAGGCAGACCGGAGAAAGCCATAGCTGTTCCCGTCAGCTTCCAACCACCGGCAATCTCATCCATCCACGGGTTTATGTTGCTTCCAAAACGGTGTCCACGACCGAACGGAAGTTCATATACGCCGGTTGCCGACAGATTGTGACGTACGTCCATGCTGGCTGGGCCGTAGTCCGCATGGCCGTCATAACCATTCTGCCAATAAGCGCTGTAGTTGGGACCGTTATTTCCCAGGGAGTTCGCGCCAAAGAAGCCTGGATTGTTGGTCAGAGCTTTGGCATAGGTGTAATTGACCGTGTACTCAAGGCCATTGTGCTCACGATGACGAACCTGAACCTGCAAAGCATTGTAGTTCGACATCGATTCTGCTTCGGTTACAACCACACTGCCGTTTTGGCCTACCAGGTTTGCATACGGAGCAGTAGTGTTCGGCGCAAAAAGCTGATTGCCTGCGCGTGCATCAATCAGGTGTTGACCGAGCTGACCAACATAACCAGCCGATATAGAGGTTTGATTGTTGAGTTCATACTCTGTTGAAAGCGAGAACTCTTGAATGAGGGCCGGGCGCAAATTATTTTGCCATGCGCGAAGTGTATTGCTGCTGGTAGAAGCGGCAAAGCTCACTGGCAAAGCATTCTCTGCGGCGAGTGGTGTACCTGGACTGGTAGCGCTGGCGTTTGTCGCCTGGTAAGTAAAGGCCGGCTGAAACGGCGGATTGAAGTTCAGGCGCAGGTTGGCGCCGGTGCCTTCAAGAAAATTGGTAATGCCGTAACCGCCACGGAAAACCCAGCGTGCAGATGGCTGGAAAGCAAACCCAATACGGGGCATCAGGTTGGTGTAAACCGGATGGTAGAGTGCATGTCCATCGCCGAAGACTTGAGCGGCTTCAGGCGTGCCCGCAGCGTAGTATTGACCGGTAGCCAGATCGACATTGGCCTGCTTATCGTTCACTTCGTAGATTGGCTGGTCATACTCATAACGCAGTCCCAGGTTCAGAGTCAGAGCGGAAGTTACTTTCCAGTCGTCCTGGAAGAAGCCCGCATCACGATACTGACGCTGACCGGAACGGCCTACATTGGCTGAGATGCCAGCGTAGAAGACCTGGTCCGAATCGAAGTCGGCGACATTGCTGCCCGTGAATCCGCCGCCATACTGCAGGCGGCCCATCACGCCATCATTGCCGGGGTAAAAGTCGTTCTGCTGGTAGCGAACCACTTCCGCACCCATCTTCATTGTGTGCTTGCCCAATTCGATGGTGAGGTTGTCGCCGTAGGTGAAGATGTTGTTGATCAGGCTGCTGCCGAGGCCCGTCGTACCGATGCCGGTAAGGTAGGTTTGGTTGAAGCTGCCCTGGGCATTCGAGAAGTCCTGAAAGGCAAAGCCGGGATATGGCTGATTGGGATAATCAATACCGACCACGGAATCGCCCGTGAGGCCGAAATTTCCAGTTGTGTCAATTGGAATGCCTTGCACCCAGCGAATACGCGACCAGCCTGCACGGAACTCGTTGACAATTGCGGGGGAGAAGACATGCACCTGATTGAACGCGATGCCCTTAAAGGGATAACTATTTATAGCGGGAAAAGTAATGGCAATCGGAGTTTGCGGTGTGGCATCGGAAGCCTCGCCCTGCGAATAACGGACACTGAAAGTATCTCTCGATCCGTAGTGCCAGTCGATTTTCGCGTCGCCCTGGTCATTGCGCACGGTATTCAGATAGTTGCCAATATAGTTGTTCTGTGCGATTCCGTCGGTAGGGGTTTTGTTGGGAAGAGGATATAGCTCCGGATGAGCAAACAAATATTGCGCCACCGGGTTCGTAACTGTTACCTGGTTATTTGGATATGGCGTACGAACGCCATTTACAAAGTGATAGAGCTGCACCGGAGATGAGGAAAAATCGCCATTGCGGAATGCTTCAGGAATGACGCTTGCAGTCTGAGTGCCTCCCGTACGGAAGCGGGCGCCCTGATAGTCTGCGTAGAAAAATAATTTGTCACGCACGATCGGACCGCCAATCCCTCCGCCGAAAATAGCTTGCGTAAATGGAGGCTTTGGGGTCCCCGAGAAGTTGTTCGCCCACGTATTCGCATCCAGCTTGTCGTTTTCGAGAAAGCCGAAAGCCGAACCGTGAAATTTGTTTGTGCCGCTCTTGATGACCGCGATTACGTCGCCACCATTCACGTTGCCGTATTCGGCGCCCGCATTGGAGGTAATAACCGTCAAATTTTCAAGTGCGTCGGGACTCGGGTTGTAACCGATCACGTTGTTGATCGTTTCGTTGATCTCAACGCCGTCCAGCAGATAATTGTTGGTCTGGTTGCGATTGCCATTAACGGAAACCTGACCATTCTGATTTGTATCACGCTCGATGGCGTTTACACCGGTCATGCCAGATGGGGTTGCAGTCACAGCCCCAGGAATGAACGAGGTCACAGACGAAAAATTGCGGCCGTTCAGTGGCAGATTCTGAATTGTGTTCGCGGTAAAGGTGCTGGCAATGGACGCGTTGTCAGTATCCAGAATTGGCTGGAGTTGTCCGCTGACCGTGACTGTCTGAGATTCATTCCCAGGCACCAGTTTGGCATCAATCTTCGCGATCTGATTCACTTCGAGGGTGAATTGTGACGAGGTGAAGTTGGAAAAACCCGAACCTGAAACCGTCACTGTATAGTGGCCGATTTGCAGGAAACGAATATTGTAATCGCCGGTACCGTTGGACGTCGTTTTGGTGTCCACCCCGGTGTCAACATTATGAGCGGTGATAGTAGCATTAGGAACAACTGCTCCGGACTGATCCGTTACCGTTCCATTAACGGAGCCTGTAATCGTTTGTGCGCTGCTCAGCGTGCTGATAGTAAGCATCATTGCACTGGCTGCAACCCAACAGCGGAAATGCTTGTAAAACATGAAAAATTTGCCTCCAGGTTAGCAAAAATAACGATTTATAGATTTTTTGATTGGCTGAAAAGATGCGTATGGCTGTTCATCGATACCGCATCGTGAGAAAGAACGACATTGGTAGGGATAGTGGAAACACTCATTCCGAGAGCTCACTTGAGTCACTTGCTAAATCGCTTTTACAATTAGACGATATAAACCGAGAAGCCGTTGCATCGTCTCTCAGTTTTGATAACAAATGAATTAATAATAAATTAGTAAATAAGAGAACTGAGCATAAACAAGGGAGGACTGTCGGCAATCCGGACATTTCGATACGGAAGTTCCGCGTGGCCGGTAATACACCCAGAATTCCCTTTCTAGGACCGATGAGTGCCTCGGCAATTTATTCCCAACTGAGCGCCGTTCTAAACACCAGCGACTCGCTATTCGGTTCGGATGCAAAATCTTTGCATGCACTCTACCGGCGAGCGTCGGCTTCGGCACACACGTCGACTTCTGATATGGCTATTGAGGAAGGACCAGTCAATCCATCGCGGCTCCAACTGAGCTGGCTTAGTAAGATTTCTTATACGGAACCTGAGGACAGGTCAAAGTAGTCAAGAGAAGGAATCACAATGCAGCGGAGAGAATTCTGCAAGCTAATAGGAGTATCGGCAGCTATGACTGCGGTCGGTGCGGCGGGAGCAACCGAGAAAAACGACGCATATGTACCCGTGACTGATGCACTTGTTCTGCGCAAGCTTGATCAGTGGCAGGATTGGAAGTTCGGTTTCATGATGCACTGGGGGCCATACAGTCAGTGGGGCGTGGTCGAATCGTGGTCCATCTGTTCTGAGGATTGGATCAAACGTCCGGCCGGCCTCAGCTACGTGGAATACAAAGAAAAATACCAGGCATTGCCGAGGACCTTCAACCCGATCGGGTTTGATCCCGACGTCTGGGCAGGCGTCGCCAAAGATGCGGGTATGAAATACGTTGTATTCACGACCAAGCACCACGATGGCTTTTCAATGTTCGACACCAGGCAAACCGATTACCGCATCACCGCGCCTGACGTTCCATTTCACACAAATCCGCGCGCAAACATCGCCAATGAAGTCTTTGCCGCGTTCCGCAAGCAATCCTTCGGAATCGGTGCGTATTTCTCCAAGCCCGACTGGCATAATCTGGATTATTGGGCGCCCGACTGGGCCACCCCCGATCGGAATGTCAACTACGACACGCGCAAATACACTGAGCGCTGGCAGAAGTTTGTCGCGTTCGTGCACCGACAGGTCGGGGAGCTGACCTCCGAGTACGGATCACTGGATATTCTCTGGCTGGACGGCGGTTGGGTGAATGCGAAGACGCATCCGGCTGCGATCGTCGGCAGTGGCGACGTGCCATGGCCGCAGGACATTGACATGCCGGAGATGGCTACACTTGCGCGCAGGAATCAACCCGGTCTAATCGTCGTCGACCGCGCCGTCGCAGGCCCCTACGAAAATTACCGTACGCCTGAACAGCAGATACCGGATAAACCGCTTCCGTATCCCTGGGAAACCTGCATGACACTCGGCGATTCGTGGTCGTATGCGCCCAACGATCACTACAAGTCTGCGCGCCAGATTGTGCACATGCTCGTAGACGTAGTTGCCAAAGGTGGCAACTACTTGCTCAACGTTGGTCCCGATCCGAACGGTGAATTGCCGACTGCGGCGGTTGCGCGACTCGCCGAAATCGGCGCGTGGATGAAGATCAACGATGAGGCCATCTATGCGACGCGCCCAGTCGCGCCATATCGCGACGGCAAGCTGTGTTTCACCCGTGCCAAGGACGGCGGCGCCATCTACGCGATTTACTTGCTCGACGAAGGCGAGGCTGTTCCCGAAATGATCAGATTGAAAGAAATTCTGCCGGCGGCAGGGACGACAATACGTCTGCTCGGAAGCGACATCGATCTCAAATGGCAGCGTGATGGTGCGGGTGCGCGGGTCGCTCTTCCAGAATCAGTGCGCAAGCAGACTGCGAACCATTACGCAGTCAGCCTGCGTATTCCACGATACAGCCGGGAAGGAAACAGTCAGGCATAACGAAGATGAAATAAACAAATCTCGTTCCCACGCCTCCAGATCTCGATGGTTGAGCTCGCGTCCATCAACCAAATTCTGGAGGCGTAGTCGTTATCAATGAGCGCCATATCGCACAATGCGCTCTACCCGCACCGGATTGGTAACGATAAGTCGGCTTATCGGAAGCGATCTGAATTCTCTCCAGAATGATGGACTTCAAGAAGCAATCCACATGGCCGTGTAACCGGCTTCTCGTTGAAGTGTTTGTGACGTAGTTCATGGCTCCCAACTGTACGAGCTGCCGACTTTACAGACAAGTGGATCACTTCCGGTTTGTCAACAACCCTACCGGAACCCGGAAACAAGCGTCGGATCCACATCTCAATGAGTGATTTTGCCTGATATTGCTATGCTCTCCCCTTGACATCTAGGGTATACCAGCGCTACGCTCTTCCTACCCTCGCTATCTAGGGATAAGGGTAAGAGGGGTAAGAGCTTACACATGGCAAAGAATGACCTGCAGGGCGCGCTCGATCTCCTGATCCTTAAGACTCTCTCACAGCTGGATTCCATGCACGGATACGGCATCGTGATGCACATCCGCCGCGTCAGCGACGAGCTCCTCATCGTGGAAGAGGGCTCTCTCTACCCTGCATTGCACCGCATGGAACAGAACGGCTGGGTGCGCGCCAGTTGGGCTATTACCGACTATGGCCGCAAGGCCAAATGGTATGCGCTCACACGCGCGGGCCGCGAACAGCTTGCCAGCCGCGAAAAGAACTGGGCGCAAGTGGTCAAAGGCGTCGACGCGATTCTGCGTTTTGCATGAGGTGAACTATGGCACTTATCCGAAAAATTCTGTCGCTGGGAAAACGCGCGAGCACGGATCGCGAGATCGATGCGGAGCTGCGCGAACACATGGCTATGTGCATCGACGACAACATGGCCCAGGGCATGAACCGCGAGGCGGCCGAGCGCGATGCGCGCAGGCGCTTCGGCAATCCCGCAGTCATGCGCGAGCGCGTCTTAGCGGAAGATATTGCGCTCGGGCTCGAGAGCCTCTGGCACGATGTGCGGAGTGCCCTGCGCGTCTTCACCAAGAGCCCGGGCTTCGCATTTGTCGTGGTCGCCACGCTTGCTCTGGGCATTGGCGCCAATACGGCCATATTCGAGCTTCTCGATGCGGTGTTGCTGCAGTCGCTGCCGGTGAAGAATCCCCGGGAGTTGGCGCAGGTGCGGGTGGTCGATTTGGACAAGGCGCGCGGGGACGTTGCCGGCCCTTATCCAGTGGTTACCAATCCTATCTGGGAGAATCTGCGCGAAGATCACCCGGGCTTATCCGGAATCGCTGCATGGCACGACGTCGGATTCTCCCGTGATTCGGGTGGCGATGCCCGTTTTGTGAGTGGCCTCTACGTAAGCGGCGAGTTCTTCCGCGTTCTAGGAGTCAGGCCCGTTGCCGGGCGAGTCTTCACTGCGGAGGACGATCGGCCCGGCTGCGGACGGCCGGGCGCAATCATCAGCTATGGTTTCTGGCAGCAGGAGTTCGGTGGCCGCCCGGCACTGGGTCAAAAGCTGAGGCTCAATGACAAGACCGTGGATGTCATCGGCATCACGCCGGCGAACTTCTTCGGGGTGGCCGTTGGCGACAACTTTGACGTAGCCGTTCCCATCTGCGCGCAACCTTATCTTGAAACGAAGAACCTCCTCAATTCGAGCACCAATTGGTGGCTTTCTGTCATTGGCAGGCTCGATCCCGCATGGTCTGTACAGCAGGTGGCAGCGCATCTTGGAGCCACCTCGCGCGGCATCTTCGCGTCGACACTTCGGGCGGATTATCCCCCGGAGAGCGTGAAGGATTGCCTCGCGTTGAAGCTCACCGCCGAGCCTTCGGCGGCAGGCGTATCCATGCTGCGCGAGATGTATTCCGATCCCCTGCGGTTTCTACTCGGGATCGCAGGCCTGGTGCTCCTGATAACCTGCGCCAACCTCGCCAGCTTGATGCTGGCCCGGACGACCTCGCGCGAGCGAGACATGGCCGTGCGGCTGGCCATTGGCGCCGGACGGTGGCGGTTGATCCGGCTGGTGCTGGGGGAGAGCCTGCTGCTGTCGATTGCCGGGGCTCTGGCCGGCGCGGCGCTGGCTCAGGCGTTGAGTCGCGCGCTGTTGGGGTATCTAGGTACTTCTCTCGACTTCAAGCTGGACTGGCGCCTTTTTGCCTTTCTACTGGGGATCTCGCTGCTCACATGTCTGCTTTTCGGGTTGGCTGCGGCGCTGCGGGCTTCCCGTACATCTCCGGGTACGGCGATGAAAGCGGGAAGCCACGGCATGACGGCAAGCCGGGGACGGCTGGGCTTTCGCGGCGCGCTGGTAGTGTCGCAAGTGGCTCTCTCCCTGGTGCTGCTGTTCTGCGCACTGCTGTTCACTCAGAGCCTCCGTAATTTGATGATTGATGATCCCGGCTTCCAGGCCGAAGGTGTGCTGATCGCGAGATTGGACTTCAAACGTCTGCAAATCCCTGTCGATCAGCGTGCCGCATTCCAGCGCCAGTTGCTCGATCGCATACGCTCCATTCCCGGTGTGGAGGATGTAGCCAACACCAATATCGTGCCGCTGGGCGGCGAGGGGTGGAGCAACGCAGTGTGGGTTGACGGCCATGACTCGACCCTGCGGCAGGACTCGGACTTCAGCAGCATCAGCCCGGATTACTTCAATACGCTGCGCATTCCGGTGGTTGCCGGGCGCGATTTCAATGACCACGACACCAGCCAATCCCCACGTGTGGCCGTCGTCAACGAGGTATTCGCAAAAAAGCTTGGGCTCGGCGCCAACCCGATTGGAGCACGCTTCCGGCGTGAGGCTACTCCGTCGAGCCCCGAGCTGATTTTTCAGATCGTCGGCCTGGTAAAGGATACGAAATACCGCGGCATCCGGCGGCCCATCGATCCAATTGCCTATCTCGCGCTCGCGCAGGATAGGGACGCGGGCAATCGCATGAAACTGCTGGTCCGATCCAGGCTGCCGATGGATGCAACTGAGCAGGCGGTCCGCCGCACCTTGCACGACGTAAGCTCAGCGATCAGCTTTGACTTCGAAGGGCTGCAGGACCAGATCCAGCAATCCTTGCTTGCCGAGCGACTCCTGGCCACGCTCTCAGGATTCTTCGGCGCGCTCGCCGTGGTTCTCGCCATGACCGGTCTCTATGGCGTGATGTCTTACACGGTGACCCAACGGACGACCGAGATCGGCATTCGCATGGCTCTCGGCGCACAACGCACCGAGATCACGGCCATGATTCTTGGCAAGGCCGCGACGCTGCTGGCGGCTGGGTTGGTGCTGGGTGCGGGCTTGTCTCTCGCGGCGGCTAGCGCCGCCGGCACGCTTCTCTTCGGATTAAAGCCGCGCGATCCGGCCACTCTCGCAGGCGCCGCACTGCTGCTCGCAGTGGTCACTGTAGTGGCCAGTCTTGTTCCATCAGTCCGCGCGGCAAACGTAAACCCCATCGACTCTCTGCGCACTGAGTAAGCGAGGCAATTCCCTGACCTAATCGGACGAGATGCCACTATCCAGTGGCCGGGCGGCGTGAACACGCAGGACTAACGTCTCTAGGCCGGCTCCAACTCTTACACGATGAGTGCATTGACCTATATCGCCAGTTGAGACTTATTCCAGAATTGCTCAGCAACTGCATCAATCAATCTGGCCGGCTTTCAGAAGTCAGTCGAATTGGAAGTCAGCCCCATCCGTTTAAGAATGGATCGGATTGCAGTTAGCTTCCGTCTGCCGGAAATTGTGCTGCGGTAGATGATGCTGCCAGGGACAATCAGTTTGATTTCGGTTCCGGAGAGGGCAGAGGTTTCGACCGTGAGTTTGGCCAAGATACGGTCGGCTCGTTCCTGCATTCCCTGCAGACCGAAATGTCCTTCCTTGCCCTCGCCCACGACGGCGGGGTCGAGGCCTATGCCATTGTCGCGTACACGCAGGAGGAGATCCTCGGCATAAGTAAGGTCCACTTGGAGTTGAGCGGCCTGTGAGTGGACGCACGCGTTGCGGATGGCCTCATACCCAATGCGGTAAACCTCATCGCGAACAATTGGGTGCATCTCGCTGACCTTGCCAACCACGGAAAAGGAGGCTTCCATAGAGCTGTGGATTCGACACTCCTCTATCGAACGCCGAAAGGCTTCCGCGAGATCGTTTGTCTCAGTGGTCGATGTGCGCAACGAGTTCAGTGCGGCACGGCCTTCTTCCGTTGCCCGTCCCAACCAGACCGATACCTGCTCCATCGCGCTACGCATTCGAATGGGATCGGCTGAATGCTTCAGCGCGGAATCGGCGACCAGCTTGCTGCCCTGGATGGTTTGTAGAAACGTGTCATGAATATCTCGCGCGATGCGAGTGCGTTCGGACAATCGCTCGTCGAAGCGGACGGCCATGGCGTTCGCAACCTGACGCAGGCGCATCCGGTAGAGAATCCACAGGATGAAAAAGGCTACAGCAGCGCAGAGAGCGAAGAACCAGTAAGTCTGAAACCAAGCAGGAGCGACGCTGAATTCCAGTACGGTATCTTGCGCGTTCCACTCTCCGCCCAGATTGCGCGCATTGAGATGAAAGCGATGTTTGCCCGGAGAAAGATTTGTATAGAAAGCCTCGCGGCGAGTTCCGGCTTCCTGCCAGCCCTTGTCTGTGCCCTCCATTTGGTATCGAAAGCGCACCCGGTCCGGCGTGGAGAGATTCAAGCCTGAGTAGTCGATTTCGAGACGTCCGATCAAAGGAGGCAGACCCGGATTCTCTTGAAAGGCGAACGGTTTGCCGTCGGCGATAACGTCGCGTATCGCAACGGGCAGGGGCGAATCCTGACTAGCGATTTTCGCCGGATCCAGCCTGGCAATGGATTTCGTTGTCCCAAACCACAGGCGGCCTTTGCTATCGAGAACCTCTTTTTGCTTCACGCCAGATTCGAAGCTTCCGGGCAGACCGTTCAGCGCGTTGAAGAGCTGATAGTGGACAGGATATGTTGGAGTTTCCAGAAACTTGCGCACATCCTCCGCGGGGATATGTATGACTCCGCGGGATTCGCGCAGCCACAAGCTGCCGTCCGCGGTTTCTTCTATCCCCGAGACAGCTTGGAATGCTGCGGCATCCACAGGAAGCACGGCCAGCATTCGCTTTCCATCGGAGAGAGCTAGGCCACCTGTTCCGCCGATCCAAACCTGACGATTCCGGCCATGAATCACCTTCACATCGACGAGGGGCGAGCCCTTACGCGTGACGACTATGTGGATTTCTCCTTGCTGAAGATAGAGGATTGTTCCCTCTTCGTATCCGAACCAGACACGTCCGCCATCGTCTGTATATGCCGTTGTTGGCTTCAATTGCTGGATGTCGGGGGGCGTGCTGAAGCGGCCCCAGATGCCCTTGTTTCGATAGAAGAAACCTTCAGCTTGTATATCTACCCAGAGCACCTCATCCCGACCCTCCGACAGCGCGACGGGAAGGGAGTGGCCGGCAAACGCATCCGCAAGCACTTTCGGTAACGGCATTTGGACGGAGCGGTCTTTATCGGAGATCACCAGCTTGTCTGCGTACATCCATAAGATCGTGCCGTTGGGCTCGCGGTAAGTGGCCTCCCAGAACGACTTCGGTCTGTTGAAAGCAGGCTTGGAGGAGACTGTGGATCCGGTGGTACGGGCCACGTCAAGGGTCGAGTTTACCCAGATTTCTCCTTCGTCCGCTGGTGTCATCTCGAAATAAAGATTTTCTGTTGGCATGGCAATCTGGGTGAAAGTGCTTTTTCGAAAACAATCGAGCCCGGCCCACGTCCCAACCCAGATGTTCCCCTCGCGATCCTGATAGATGGTGACGTCGAGGTTGTCCGTCAGGCCCTCCTTGACGGTATAGCTCTCAATCTGGGTGCTGGCCCCGTCCGGTTTGCCTTGTAACTCTTCCGGAGCAGGGACACGGCGCAACCCGTCGCCTAAGGTTGTTATCCAAAGACTGCCATCCTGAGCAAAGAGAATTGCCCCCGAGCCGACACGAACCTCGGTATCGTCGGAGGGCAGGGATTTTGTGCCCAGCGGCATAGGCCGCACAGACCTTGTATTCTCAGCCATCCACAGCTTGCCGTTGGGCGCTTGCGCAATCTGCGACACCTGGCCGAATTGAATCGAGGCGCGCTGGAAGGTCTTGGCTCCCCTGGGCAAGAAGACTATCGTATGCTGGCTAAGAACCCAGAGAGTTCCCTGACGATCGACAAACAGGCCGTTCGCCAGGCCGACCGGAAAGTTCCAATCCGTTCCGACGGCGATCCATCGATTCCCATCAAATCTTGCCAACCCCGTACTGGTGCCCGCCCAGATTGTGCCTGCGGAGTCCTGGACAAAAGATTGCACACCCCCACTGAGAGGCTTCTCGGGACTTCTATAGTTCACAGCCCGGCCATTTCTCAGCAGGCTGATTCCGCCGCGACTAAAACCGAGCCAAAGATCTCCATTGGGAAGCGCCAATAATGCAGTCGCTGGTCCGGCCGGAAGGGCTGGACCGGAGGGAGGCTGGTAATGCTCGAAGGTGACACCGTCAAATCGAGTGAGCCCGTCGGTGCATCCGATCCACAGAAAGCCATCGGGTGTCTGTGTAATCGCGTGGATATTTTTGGGCGCATTTTCCTTTTCTGTCCATGCGGTGTGCACGTATTGTGCAATCGTCGGCTGTTGCGCCTGGGCGAGCGCCGTCCCGCACGAGATGATGGCGAGGAGGCATATTAAAGCAGCTTGCCCGGCGGTAGCGAGCTTTATCGTCAATTTCAACCACCAGGATGCTGACTCGATCAACCTGCAGAGTTTCTCGAAAAAGCTGAATAACGGTCTATGTATTCCGATGGCCACTGCTGAGCTTATCGCTTTCCCGGCTTGTGCGGCCCACCTAAGACTCCAGCCCGCAGCCTACCATTTCTGGTAGGTTGGGAAAGATTCAGATTTGCAGCATGCCCCGCCGCAGCGCGATGGTGACCGCATGGGTGCGGTCGTTGGCCCCAAGTTTTTCCATTAGGTTCTTGATGTGAAAATTCACCGTATTCTCTGAAATGGTGAGTTGATCGGCAATCTGCTTGTTGCGATGACCGTCTCGGATAAGGCGAAGAACTTCCAGTTCCCGGGCCGTAAGATCGTCGTCACCCATATATTCGGCGAGCCGGGCTGCCACGTCGGGGGGAATATGCCGCCGGCCGGCGTGAACCGACCGAATCACGCCGAGCAACTCCTCCATCGGCATGCTCTTCAAAATGTAAGCCGAGGCTCCCGATCGCATGGCCCGCTGGATGTCGGCATCGCCGTCGGAGGTTGTCAGCATGATGACACGAGCGTGCGGGAACTCGCCGCGGATGGAGATCAGAACGTCAATGCCATTGGCTCCGGGAAGACGAAGATCCATCAACGTTACGTCGGGCCGGTGACTGCGAAACGTCGCGATAGCCTCCACTGCGTTCGCCGCGTGTGCTATCAGGGTCATGTCCGGTTCGCCATCGATCATCGCCCTCAGTCCTTCGCGGAAGACCGGATGATCTTCCACGCAGAGGATGCGAATCTGACTGGCTAAGGCCATGGGAATTACCTCTAGTCGGAGAGCTTCGGAGACACCCAAAATTGCAGTCGTACGTTGTTTTCTATAGTATCCCGCCGTCTGGCTGACTGCTGAAATTTGTAGTCCGAATGCCACCACAAATAGGGTCGTGCGAAAACCTGCTCCCATTCATTCTTATGACAAGCTTCGGTGGCGGCTCTCTGCACCTCGCACCGTTGCCGATTCGTGGATGCCGTTTGATTTTGAGGAGGGGGGAGTATGAGCTCAGCTGCAACAATTGCGATTCCTGCGATAAGTACACCCGGTCTGATACCTGCACTTAACCGTGACTTCGACACGCGAACCACTTTACCTGTCTCGCCTATAGTCTTTGTGGTCGACGACGACATCGATGTTCGGCAATCGATCGAGCTGTTAATTCGGTCCAAGGGTTGGCAGCCACAGCTCTGCAGTTCAGCTCAGGAATTTCTTGCCCAGCCGCGCCCCTGTGTCCCCAGCGCCCTGATCCTTGCCTTTTCTTTTGCGAATTCGAGCAGTCTTGAAGTTCAAAAGCAGATCGCCCGGGAATGCCCCGAGATTCCGATCATCATCGTTGCCGATAATGAAGATATTCCAACAACTGTGCAGGCCATGAAGGCCGGGGCCGTTGATTTTCTGATGAAGCCACTGCACCAGGAACCGCTGGTGGCTGCAATTAGCCAAAGTCTCGCGCGCAGCCGTGCTGTTCTCGATCTGGGAAGGGAGATGCATGAGCTTCGGAGCTGCTACACATCGCTCACTCCACGGGAACGGCAAGTCATGGCCTTGGTGGTCACCGGTTTGCTAAACAAGCAGGTGGGTGCTGAACTGGGCATCAGCGAAATCACGGTCAAGGCACACCGTGGACAGGTCATGCAGAAGATGAAGGCGAAATCTTTCGCGCACCTTGTGAATATGGCATTAAGACTTCGCATACCAGCGTGCAGAGCATCAGGAACCGCCTCAGAGCTATGCATAAAACCTGTCGGATAGTTCGGGCAATTTCACGCGCCATTGCAAATGCTGGCCCGGCTAGCGGCGATGAGGTGTAGATGACGAATGCCTAATCCAAATATAAGTTCCACGCTCGGTTGACTGGAAAGCCCCAAACCTAAAGTGATCGATCAAGCGCTCCTCGGCGTCCGAACCCCCAAATGGAGAGCCGGACGAAGGAGTAGAAAGACCTTTAGCTAACCTTAGGATTGGTATCTAAAAGGCATTATTGAATCTCCGGAGGCTATCCATTTTGCGAGAAATGGAGAACTCCCAAACATCCGGAGAATGAAATCATTGCAGACGCAGCAGGAGGTAAGAAGGTCCGCCTGAGCGGCAAGATTATGAGGAACCGTGCGTCCATTTTTATCCTCATGAGCGCAGGTCTATCCAGCGCATCGCACCGAACCTATAGCCTTTCGTATACTCAAATGTGACACTGCACGTGATTCCGGAGTAAGGCAATGCGGCAATAATAATGATGAGTGAAACCAGTACACAACCGACATCGACCGCTGTCCAAACGGCCGAGGAGCGCCTGCAGCTTCTGCTTCCGGGTATCTATCGTGGCCGAACGGACGAGGTGCAGCCGGTGTCGATGGGCTCGGCGCCGCTGGCGTTCGACGTGGAGGGTAATGTTGCCTGGGACCGTATGTGGGGCTCATTTTGTGATCTCGCTATGGCAGGCGGACCACCTCACAAGGGCAAGCTACTCGAACCCGGTACGCCGGAATCAATCATAGCTGAACCCGTTCGCTACGCTGAAGTATGCAATGAAATTACCCGCGGCATTGAACTCGCCGCACGTCTGCGAGTCGAGCCCTCCACCCTCCCGGGCTGGCTGCGCGTGAGCTGCACCAGCGACGCCATGGCCGGATGGCTGCTGCGCGCGATCACGATGGAGAACGTATCTGTGTGCCTGGACGGCGACTCAATCCTGCTGCCTGCAGGACCTGCCTTCCGCGTAGAAAAGGAGATCAAGAACGTCATCACTGTGACCGTCAAAACGGCCCACTATTGGAGCGGCCATCTGATACGCCTCCAAAAGCTTGGAATTGGAAACCTGTTCTATCAACTCGACAGCGAGGCTCCGCTACTCCAACCTGCATGGCATGTCGCCCCCGAGAGTACGGACGTCCGGGGACGCATCGAGCGCACACTTGAGGATGCGACCGGTCTTCGGACTACCGAACACCGCTATGCCAACTGGATAGGCCTCGAGTGCGGGAGTGTCCCGTCAGCGATCACCACGATGCGCCGCCTCGTAGCAAGCAACATTCTCTGCCGACGCGAAGAAACCGCGATCTTCCTACCTCTTACTGCTGACCCCGAGCGAGACAGTGAGCGTATCGGTCGCTCGGTCGCAGAACTTCTCGAACGCACCGCCTAGCTGCCCAGCTGAGTTCCGCAAAGATGGCATGTCATCGGCAGACACACCTGAAGATATTGCCTTCGACGCATCAATCTCATCCTCCAACTCGTCTTACTGGTCACGATGCGAGGCTGGACTCACCGAATGGCGTGCTCGCTCTCCTGCGTGAGGCAGCGGGCATTTAACAGCAAAGCCAATAAGGCATGGAAATCATTCATACGGTCGACTATTGCTACCAGCGCTCTGAACGTTTTGCGGAAGCAGCATGCAATACGATGGCGATACGGTGTTGCCCTCGGGACCGTGAACTATCCTTCTCTGGCAGGCCTCTGAATGCGATGGTTTGCAATTCAGAGGCGCCCGGTGAATCCAAACACCATCTCCAGTCAGCTTGCCGCAAAACTTGGAGCGTGAAGTTGCAAGACCGGCACTTCGGCAGACGGAGGCACGGAGCGATTGTCGAGCTTGGCCTCCTCACCTCTTGTTTTCATCAGAATCGCGCGTTTTGGCATAGTTGACAATTGCCTCAGTTGCGCGCCGGTATCCGCCAGCAGCAGCGATCTTCCGTTGCATGATGCCAAGCCGAGACTGCATGGACTCGTCATCAACCAATGCGGATGCGGTTGCCTGCAGTGACGCTGGACTTACCGAGTCACGATCTAGGACGACACCACATCGGAATGTTTCGACGCGATGCGCCGTCAACTGCTGTTCTTTTATGGACGGTATGACTACCATCGGCACTCCGAAGTAGAGGCTCTCCATCACGCTGTTGAGTCCACCGTGCGTTACAAATACGTTTACATGAGGCAACACTGCAGTTTGGCGCACGCTGCGTGCAACCAGGAAATTCGGCGGCACAGGCCCAAGCGAATTGACGTCGACATGCTCTCCGACCGACATGACAATCTTCCACTCATCCGGCTTGAACGCAGCGAAGCAAGTTCGATAGAACTCTGGATCGTCATTTCGCAAAGTCCCGAGCGAAATATATGCTCGCAGATGTCTTCGAGGTGAGTCATCTTCCAAGGGCCAGGGCTCAGGTTCACCTTCGATAAAAGACGGACCGACGAAAAGAAAGCGATCATCGAATGCCTCTGCCTGGTATTGAAACTCCCTTGGAACGAACACCAAGGTCATATCTTCCACCTGGGAGACAAGTTCTTCCAGGGTTAACGGGTCTCTCCCGAAAGAAGACATCAGCCTCGCCAGTTCGCGGTCAGTTGCGGCAGCCAGCCGTGCAAGCCTGTCGGAAGCAAAAGGAGCCCCAACCGATCGATGGCCACGCGGCCCGTGAAAAGGACGGAACCCGACAGATTGAATGCCGATGATGCGTCCCACCAGGCGAGGCCACAGACTCAGAGAATTGTAGACAAGACAATCAGGATTCAAAGTTCGCAGAGTCTCTACCAACTGTGGAACCACCAGCGGTGCCTGATAGGCCATGGCAAAAGGCATCAGGGCAATTTGCTTGTCGCCAGGAGGAGATGACGCTTCGTTCTTCTGATCTCCGAGACGATTCAGGGATGGGAGAGAGTGAAATATGGCTCCGGCGGCCTCCACCAATTCGCTGAACTCTTCACCAACGAAGTAGTGAACTTCAGCCCCTCCGGCAACAAGTTCCTTCACAATCGGCAAAGTCGGATTCAGGTGCCCGCGAGCCGGAAGATTGAAAAATGCAAATCTGGACATGTAGTACCTCCCTGGAACAACCGGCTATGAATGTGATTCCCGAACACGGCGTGCACGTTCGTAATAGCCTGTTCCAGCTTCAAACTCGGCCACGCGGTTCATGATTTTTGCCGCAATCTGCAGCACTTGTTGTTCTGTATCACTCAAGTGAGAGACTGCCTCCATTAGCCACTCATCACGCTCACGCATGTCGCGAGCCAGGACCTTTTTGCCTTTCTGGGTGATCTCAAGCAAGCTCTGCCGTCGATCTTCATCACTCTTGACTCGACTGATGTAACCGTCTCCTTCAAGCTCACTCAGCAGCCGCGTGAGAGACTGTGGCTGAAGTCGCTCTGCCACAGCTAGTTCGCCTGGTGAGCAGGATGGATTGGTGTAGAGAAAACCGAGCGCGCTCAGCTTATTGGCCGACAGAGTTTGGTCAGTTCCTGCGGAGCGAAGACACCGGTTCAGACGTACTACGGCACGCCTCAGCTCTCCAACCGCGTCTGATGGTGTTTTATTCATACGCTAATCGTACTAATTTTATCTATTTTTATACAGAATTAAAGACAATATTGCTCTCAATTAATGCGGCTATAGAATTATAATTTCGCTGATTCCGACCAGGGTAATAAGAAGACACAGACGATTTCCAGCGTGAAAACAAGCTGTGCGGAGCGACATAGAGGCCGGCCCATGAAGGATTGTGGCAGCCCTGGCGTTCGGTTGATTAAAGAGCTAGCTTTCAGCAACTGGCGACAATACGAGTCTCAACTATTGCCAGTCCAACGCACTCGTCTACTCTGGATTGAGACGGCAAAACTAGCTCGACGGATTCCAAAACGGCATCCTGAATGGGGTATTGCTTAGGTTCGACCGTTTTCTCTAAGGGACCAGCTCAGTTTCAGATTCGTGCGCAATCGAAACTGTTGAAATACGTAGTCGGATCTTATTCTCGTGGTTAATTCTCAGGCGCGTTGTTCTGCCCTTGACCACTTGAACCCTGAGGAATAACGGGCAGTATGATCGCGGATGGATGCTCGCTGTCATGGATGATGCTCTGTTTTGCCGTTTGCCATCTGGCACTAGCGCCAAAAGGCTCGCCGGTGTTCGGATTGGGAGCGAACTGGGGGAAGTCGCTCGAAGAAATCTCCAGGCGAATTCTGTGCCCAGGCAGGAAAAGATTGCTGGTGGGCCACACGTTAATCTTGTATTGGTAAATCTTGCCCGGCTCTATCGGAGAAGACTTCGACAAGGAATCGCGAAAACGAGTAGCCTGAATGCCGTTATTCAGGTTCACAGCCATACCGTCGGGAAAAACATCCACTAATTTCGCGGTAAAGTCGGTGTCGGACGCAGAAGAGCTGGCATAGAGGATGACGGTTACAGGTCCTGTTATCTCCAAAGGCGCCGTCAATGGCTGGCTCGAGTAAACAAGAATGTCGCTTCGCTGTTCTATCGAGGATTGGTCGAACTGCCCTTGCGGCCCCGTCGTCCACGAGCAGCATGAGTGACCTCCTACGCTGGGAACCGGATTCGATGGATCATAGATGAACTCATCGGACGCCCCGTTAGTCATAGTTGTTTCGGGAGTGCCAGTCGCCTGACCAGCACCGGTGCTGCTATTTGTTCCTGGAACCGTCGTACTCAGCGCGCCATCACCCATCACCGAGGCTGCGTGTCCATCACTCGCCAGATACCATTTCTGATACTGCGTATTTTGCAGAGGCCATTCCGTGGATGTATGCCATTTGTTTTCGCCCATCTCAAAGTAATCCACGCGTGGGCCAGTGCTCACGCCATTTTCCTTGTCTTTAAGAAAATGATCGAACCATGCCAGCATCAGCTCATTGACAGGGCTGTTGGCGACCGGGCCAATGGCTTTGAGACGCGGGCTTACTGGGCTGTCTGGACGTCCCCATCCGAGATGCTCCCAGGGACCGATCACAATGCGCTGATTCGTCCGTGCCAACTCATTGGCTCCCTTGGTGCGTACTCCATTAAAATTCCGCAGGGCACCGATGAGAAACGCGTCATACCATCCTTCAAAGGCCAGAACCGGTACATCGACTTTGTCATACCTTGACTCGATGCTAAAGGTCTTCCAATACTCATCGTTTGAAGAGTGCTTGATGGCATCGAAAAAATAGGGGGCTACGGCTGCATCGCCCGGATGAAACGGCGGGAATTGATCATATGGCAGGAACTGCATCCATTTTGCGATATCTTTGCCTTCCTCGTGGAGTTTCGCCGCGAGTTTGGTATCCCCGCGGTTAACGGCTGCCGAATTCACGATAGTTTCCATCATCCAGTTCTCGATAAAGCCCAGGCGAAAAGCTCCATCCTCATATGTCCAGCCATCGTAATAATCGGAAGCAGTATTGGAAGGGACAATTGTCTTGAGCGAAGGCGGCGTAGCTGTTGCTGCGAGCCATTGGGTGGCCCCCACATACGACGAGCCATACATTCCAACCTTGCCATTGGAGCTAGGCAGGTGTGCGGCCCACTCTACCGAGTCATACCCATCGTTACGGTCATTTGCATACTCATAGAAAGTTCCTTGCGACGCGTATTGACCGCGAATATCCTGGATCACGACGATATAGCAATGAGAAGCAAACCATGCCGGGGTCTGAAAGCGCGAAGGCTGAATCTGGGCCGCAGTTTTTCCATATTGCGTGCGCATCAGGATAACCGGCACAGGCTCCTTCGTCGTGGGCCGATAGATATCCGCTTTCAGAATGACGCCGTCACGCATGCGAGCAGGCACATCTGTCTCTTTAGTAACCGCGCATGGTCCTTCCCCACCTGAAGGCGGCCAGGATGGAAGCGCGACAGCTGAGCCAGTCAGCGTTAAGAAAAAAAACAAGATGAAATACAGTTTGATCTGCATTGTGAATGATGTCCTGTTCATGCGCCGTCCATTAGTAAAAAGTGTTTCCCTTATACCGTTCCGTGAAGGCTCTACGGCTTGGCCGAAGCCTGCCGCAAAGCTGGGTTCGAGGGCAGGCTTAGGAGATTCGAAAATATCCGATAGGCGCCAGGTACTCCCAACGGTAGTTCTCGATAGAACGCGTAGGCCGTGTACACGTAGGCTCCAGTTCCGTAGCGAGCGAAGACCATGCCGCCCTTCTGTGGGTCCTGGCCGGGGTCATGCGTCTCAAGAACTGCCTGGTAATGCGGGTCCCACGACTGCAGAAATTTTGACCCGCGCTCTTCGATCCAGCCGTCGAAGTCAGCGGCTGTGATTTTGTTTGGCCATGTAAGCACCGGGCTGGAGGGATCGAGGAATGTGACAGTAGACTTCTCGTCTGTGACTTCCTCTGGGTCTGACGTCATGGTGTAAGGATACGGACCGAAGTTATGATCGAACTCCGGCGTCTGGTATTGCACGATCACGACGCCGCCATTTTTGACGTAGTCCAGCAGTCTCCCGTTATATGTCAGCAAATCCGGACGTACGGCATAGGCACGAATACCGACAACGATCACGTTGAACTTTTTTAAATCGCCGCCGGCAAGATCGTCCTGGTTGAGAAAACGTACATGTACGCCTAAGTTTTCCAGCGACTGGGGCACATCGTCCCCGCTGCCCGCGATGTAGCCGACCTGAAGATCAGGAGCTATCTTCACGTTGGTTCCTGTTGTTTTATAGTCCGCTGCGCGATAGAGAAAATATGATCTCAATCCGGGATAACCCGTTTCAACATAGCCCTCTTTGTAATCGTGATTGCCATAATTGGCGACTGCCGTCAGCTGATAACTCTGCTCTGTCAGATGGTTGGGAAAGATGGCGAATGAGGTAATCTGCTCTTCACTGTCCTGTACTAGTGAGAAATTGGCCGTGGCCGGTTCCGAGCGCCAGCCCGTAGGCAGCTCCAGGTGAAGGCTTCCCTGCGCAGGTCCTTTCACGTTGCTATGGATTTTTACGCTTAACGGAAAGGACGTCTCATTCAACGGCACAATTCCCGCCCCCTGCAACATCGTCACTGAAATGGCAGGACCTACAGGCAGAGGATGATAAACAATGCCAGGCCCAACCTCGCGTTGAATAGTTTGCACGACTTCGCCAAGGTGAAGCAGAACGCCTTGGTAGGAAGCCGTGACCCACGCTTCCAGGGGATAAGGAGCGAGCGGCATTCCACGGTATTGCGAATCGCGCAAATCGTAGTAAGGCTGCTCGATGCTGGGCAGCTCAAAGTAAGGCCGCGTGTATCCTGCGTCTTCCGGCACCTGAACATCAAAGAGCGCATCGAAGATGCTGCCGCCGTTCAGCTGAGTGGCCGTGTTGCCTCTTGCCTGCAGCTGCCACGATCCTTTTCCCGGTGACTTCAATGCAATCTCATCGATCTTGATGGGAAGCGGTCCGGATTCCACCACATGCACTTTTACTGGAAAGCTCTGGCCGGGAATGGCCATGGGAAAGCTAGGGGGATCGCCGAAAAAGCGAGCGAACATGCCGGTGGGAGGGTGTGATGGGGTGACATTAGCTTCGACCGAAAGACCAAGCGCCAGTATGAGCGCATCGTTGAACTGATCTTGCTTAATCTCAAGCTCATGCAGCACATCGTATTTTGCGCGTGCCGAAAGACTGCTGATTTTCACCGTTTCTACAAGGTCATTTGTAGCTTTCAATCCTTTGGCCAAAGTGTCTGCAATTTTGCCTGGATCATCGACCGAATAGGTATGGATAGCCTCGTCGACCAGTCCATTGATCGTTGTGAGCCCCTGCGTCAGGAATGCGTGATCTTCGCCTTGAGCCAGATCGCCAATCCCGAGCAGCGACACATCGATGCCGTCGAAGAATGACTGCTCTTCATCTTTTGCTGGAATACGTGAACCAAAGCGATGGTAGGGAGAGTTTTCAGGTCCGGCAGCCGGAATCGCAGCGCCTTCGTTTTGAGACTTCTGAAAACCAAGCCCTGTGCGCGATATCTGCAGATAATTCAAGCCGCTTGCGCTGCTGTATGTACCGGTCGGAACTTCGACCGTCGCGCTTACTGCTCCTGGCTCGAACTTTCCCGTGATGTAGTTCTGCACTCCGGCTGGCTGCCAGTGATGGGTCGCATAGTCGTAAAGACCTTTGGGCGAGAGCGTTTCTTTTTCGAGCGAAAATGGGACGCGCGCATATTCCTTCAGCGGACTCCATGGCTGTAGTCCTTCCTTGATCTGATCTGGAAAGACATTTGGATCGCCTGCGGCCTTGAAGACCTCCTGAGCAAAAAGTCCTGCTGTCGCATGATTTCCGTGTCCGTCCGATGGACCTCCGACGAAGACAGAGGTGATGACCAGTGGGCGCTCGAGACGCACAGCGCGCACCACGTCATAGAAGATGCGGTCATGGCCCCACTTCTGCAGCGCCTCTTCGAGAGTCTTCGAAAAGCCATAGTCTGTCGCGATGGAAAAATACTGGTCCACGCAGTAATAACGGTCGGCCTGAAGCAGTTCCTCGGTACGCACCAGCCCTAAGGCGTCCCAGAGGTCAGAGGACATAACATTCGCGCCGCCCTCACCGCGATTGAGCGTCACCAGCGAAACATGCGCCCCAAGAAAGCGCGAAGTATAAGCCAACGTACCTCCATCCTCATCATCCGGATGGGCAGTCACCATCAGCATGCTGGCGCGCGTGTGCAGCTTCTGCAACACTTCGGAAAGCGCTGCCGCACCACGGTTTTCGGGAATCGCGCGATGGTCCTGACGTGCCCCGTTCTGCACCGGGCATGGCGCTTCGGCAAAAGCAGCCTGCACAAGCAGGCTACATGGCGCATAGAGCGCCAAAAGCATGAACACAGACCTGATTTTTAGATTCATAATCACTATTCCTTCTTGAATCATGAGCGCTTCACGATGACCATAGCCGATGGGTACGACTTTGTTTGATCCAAAGCCGCACCCATGAAGCCTTCCGAACAAGACGTGTATCGGGAAACGTTCTAACACGATCGGTTCTTAGAAATAGAACTTCCCTGCCAGCTGAATTTCTCGTGGATCCGTCACTGTCGCTGTGCTCTTACCAAATCCTCCAGGCGATGAGGTGACCGCCGCAGGATTCGCAAAGTTCGGGTGGTTGAACGAATTGAAGAACTCTCCGCGGAATTCAAATCTCATATTTTCCCGGATCGGAAAGCTCTTGAATAAGCTCATATCCACGTCCTGAATTCCAGGCCCATGAAACGCGCGAGGACGGCAGGTACCGAAATCTCCTGGTGCCGGCTGTGTAAAGGCCGCTGGATTGATAAAGAATCCTGGGGAAAGACTGCCCGCGTAGTTTTTCGGGTTGGTAGAAGCCCCCGCGAAAGGGTTTCCGGTGCAGTCGGGATAGGACTGGTGATCGGGGCCGGTGAAGCTCGCATCCGGTGCAGTCACATCAAACGGAATCCCGGTCTGGAAGCTGGCAATCGCATTGAACTGCCAGTGTCCAAGAAGGCGTGAGGCAGTGCTGTCGTGGTTCAATACCCAGCCTCCCTGACCAATAGGCAACTCCCACAGAGCATTTGCCACAAAGCGGTTGCGAACATCCTGTGGTGAATTGCTGAATTCATGGCTGTAATCGTAGGCATTCTGCGGAAAGGCATTTCCCGTCAGGTTGTCCACGTAATCCGAGAGATTATGGGACCACGTATAGCTGATCTGATACATCAGGCGATTCGTCAGTTGGCGCTTCAGGCTGACCTCGAGTGCTTCGAAATCAGTGACACCATCGTTTGTTCCCAACTCCAGAAAAGCATGCTGTCCGGCACCCTGCACAGACTGGCTAATCGTGTTGAGGTTCGCATAAGGGAATGTGACTAGCGGTTGTCCTCCGCTGTTTCCAGTTACCACTCCCTGGTTCGCATTCCTCAGACGGTTCATCTTGCGGCCCCAGTTCCCAACCCACGTAAGATTCAGAACCGTATTGCTGCTTAGCTGAAGTTGTGGACCGAAGCTTGCTTGTTCGACGTAGCTGGTGCGCTCATTTGGATCCTGCGCCCTGATCTGCAATTGCGGCAGAGAAACGCCAAGATCCTGGAGTTGCTGAGCGGGAAATCCATTCTTGATCTGAAAGACAGGAGTTGTACTGCCAAGTTGCTGCGAGACAGAATCGTTAAGCAGAAATGGCGGATTCAGTTGCAGCATCGCTTCCGATCCGATGCGGTTGATGAACTGGTGGAAGATGCCGAAGCCGCCTCGCAATACCAACGGCGGAGCAACGTGATACGCAAAACCAAAGCGTGGCGCGAAATTCAAATTGTCGGGATGGATCAGCGTACGGCCATATAATCCATTGTTCCCGGAAGCCGTGATAATTCCGCCGCCGTTGTCCGGGCTGAAGTTGGAAGTCTGATTCGTACGATTCAGCCAGAAAGGTGGATACAACTCGTAGCGGACGCCGTAATTGATAGTGAAATTCGGCGAAACGCGCCAGGTGTCCTGTCCGTACACTGAGTTGCCCCGAATGTAGTTATTTACTTCCAGAGCGTTCTCATAGATAGCCTCCGAGACATCACCCAGAAGGAAGTCGGCGGGAGCAAATCCAGAAGTATTGGTGTAGATGCCCGAGGTCAGAATGACTCCCTGAGGTGCTTCCAGGTCGAAGAAGTTCAGTGAGTTCTCATGGAATTCATAGCCGAACTGCAGACTGTGATTACCTTTGAGGAGATAGAGATCATCGACAAACTGCCACACCTGCGCCACCTGGAACTGCGGTCGGTAAATGGATGATCCAAGCGTAGTCAGACCGGAGATGTACATCGGTGGAAGCCCGGCTGTTTCCGGCGTGACCGGTATTCCGGTCAACCCAAACTGCGGGGCGGCAGATTGCCCAAGCGTCAGTCCTATCGGGTCGCTATGTGAATAGTCACGTAGGAATCCAAAGTGCGCCGAGTTCACCAACGCAGAGGATGGCGTGTAGGTCCAGCCCAGCGCAACGGATTGATCGTGCAGGATGTATTGCGTGGAAAAGTCGCCGTTGCCAGCCAGCGGATTCGATGTCCATAGGGGTGATTGGTAGTTGGACCAGTCATAGCTGTAGCGTCCAAAAATCTCGTTATGACTGTTCAAAGTGTGGTCGACGCGGCCGGTGGCAATCTCGGTATTTGTCGGCACGGAGGTTACATTTTGGTAGTTGGGCGCGCCGGTATAGGCCGTCCCAATGTTGGGATCAGGGTAAAGAGCGAAAAGTGCTGAAGCAACTGGATCGATGCAGCTCGGCTTGATGACGTTACCTGTGACGCAGCCTGTTTGCCCGTCGGCAACTGGCTGCAGATTGTACGTGCCCGCCAACGCACTGAAGTCTCCTGCTTTCATGGCTGCCGTTGGCACCGTCGAATATACGGTCTCGGCCTCGCTGCTTATCAATCCTTGGTAAGCTGCAAAAAAGAAGGTGCGGTTGTGAATGATGGGGCCGCCGATTGTTGCGCCAAACTGGTTCTGCTCGAAGTGGCCCTTTGGCGTATTTGTGTAGTTATTGAAATAGGTATTCGCATCAAGCGAGCTGTTCCGCAGATAATCCCAGACATTTCCGTGAAACTTATTAGTGCCCGACTTTGTCGAAGCATTGATAACCGCGCCCGCGGATGTTCCGAACTCCGTCGAATAGGTTCTTGTTTGTATGCGGAACTCTTGTAGAGCGTCCGGCGGGGGAACGACTGCCTGTACAGATTGCTCCTGCAGATTCTCTGAGCCTGTGTTGTTGTCGATGCCGTCGAGCGAAAAATAGTTCTGCAGCTCAAGATTACCGTTCGCGCTGAAACGCCCTTCAGCTGGGTTGGCCACTTCCGCGTCCGGATTGTGATAAACACCGGGCTCGAGAAGCGCGAGTTGATCGTAGTTGCGTCCATTCAGAGGAAGGTCGTTGATCTGGCGGCTGTCGATTACGCCTCCTACATCGGCCGACTGCGTCTGAAGGCCTTGCACAGTCGCGGTAACGGTCACCTCCTGCTGCAAGTCGCCAACCTTCAACGTAAAGTCAGCCTGCGCCCTGGTCTGCACGTTGATATGGATTCCCTGCTGCACTTCGGATCCATAGCCCGCAGATGAAATTTTCACGCTGTAGATCCCTGGAATAAGAGCGAGCGCCTGGTATGAGCCATCGGAGTTGGTAAGCACAGTATCTGTGACATTCGTGGCTGTATTCGTGATCTCAACCTTCGCTCCAACTACTGCCGCGCCACTCGCATCGCGAACCGTTCCGACAATCGAGCCCGTATCGATCTGACCGAATGCATGTGCTAGAAAAATGAAAGCAATCGCGACTCCTATGAGCACGCGCCTGCCAGCGTTATGTGGATACACCTCTGTGAATGCACCCTTAAGTCGCATGGGAATGCCTCCTAAAAGATCTGGGAATTTCTCAGTAAATCTTTGGAATGATGCCTAAATACAAAAGAGGATCAAAAGACATCGGGAGGCGGTCTTTTCAAAACACAACCATTTCGATTGGTAGACCATAGCCTGGCTTGCTCCGTGCTCCCGGATTATGAAAAAGAAGTAATTGTCAAAGAAGTTACGTTAGCAGTAACGAAAATGCAAGGATTTCCTGAGGGCTAGTTCGTATTTATATGTAGAACGTGTCCTGGGCATGCTAGATTGCATCGTTGTCGAATGTAGCTAAAATGCTCGTAGTGATTGCAGAAAACCCGCAAGGCGTCTCGAGCTCAATCCGCATGCATAGTAAAGTTATCGCTAAACTAAAAATGGAATGAAACAGCTCGTTTCCAACGCCAGGGACCGGGCATGGCAAGTTCGAGTAAAGACGCGATGAAGGGTCCAGAATTACAACAGATGCCTGCGCAGCCGACACAAGAAAAACAGCCACGGCTCGAACGCGGCATCGGTCTCTGGGGCGCGGTTTCGGCGAATGTCCTTAACATGGTTGGGATAGGACCATTTCTGACTATCCCACTTGTGCTTGCTGCCATGGCCGGTCCGCAGGCGATGCTGGGATGGGTGCTTGGCGCGTTCATCGCACTCTGCGATGGATTGGTCTGGGCGGAACTAGGCTCGGCAATGCCACAATCCGGAGGGCCGTACCACTATCTGCTCGCAGCTTTTGGACCGCGAAGTTTTGGCCGCCTGCTTAGCTTCCTTTTCCTCTGGCAAACAATGCTGGTCGGTCCACTCTCGATCGCTTCCGGCGCAGTAGGTTTTACGCAATACGCAAAGTATCTCTTCCCTTCAATCCATAGCTGGCAATTTCCTGTGCTTGCTGCCACGGTTTGTCTGCTCAACACGCTGCTTCTTCTGCGGAGAATCCGCACGATCGGCGGACTCTCCGTCGCCATCGCCGCCATCGTCATGGGGACCGGCGGATGGATTCTACTGAGCGGCTTGCTGCACTTCCACCCTGCACTGGCATTTGACTTTCCCGCGCATGCATTTCGTCTTTCGCATGGCTTCTTTACCGGCCTTGGGGGCGCGACTCTAATTGCACTGTATGACTATGGCGGCTACTTTAATGTCTGTCTGATTGGCGGAGAAGTACATAATCCGCGTACGACAATTCCACGATCGATCCTTATCAGCATCGCCCTTGTAGGCGTGCTGTATCTTGCGATGAATGTTTCTATCCTTGGAGTCGTTCCCTGGCGCGAGGCGATGCACTCGGATGCGATCGTTGCTACATTCATGGAACGAATCTACGGAGTTGTGGGAGCGAAGTTAGCCTCCGGCCTGATCCTGATTGCAACCTTCGGCTCGGTTTTTGCTGTGCTCCTTGGATATTCCAGAGTCCCATGTGCCGCAGCCATAGATGGCCGCTTCTTTTCCATTTTTGCGCGGCTTCATACAAAGGGGCAATATCCCATCGTCTCCGTGTTGACCATGGGTTTACTTTCAGCGCTGGCATGCATCTTTAGTCTCGGTGACCTGATTAATACCCTCATCGTCGTGCAAACCATGCTGCAGTTCATCGCTCAATGCGTCGCCGTATTCCTGCTTCACAAGCATTTTCGCAGCGATCCTTCCTGTTATCGCATGCCCGTGTTTCCACTCCCGGCGCTGGTGGCGTTATGTGGCTGGATCTACATCGTAGTGACCAGCGGCGTGCGATACATTGAGATCGGAGCGCTCTTGATTTTGCTAGGCGTCACGGCGTTTTTATTGCGCGGATTCCGCGCACACGAATGGCCTTTTGGTGCAGCATGAAAAAACTTTGGGATATTGCAGTTGCTGGTGAAATATTTGCCGACCATGTGTTTACCGGCTTTGAGCGATGGCCGCAGCCTGGCGAAGAACTCTTTACCGATAACTATGTACGCGAAATAGGAGGAGGCGCCGCTATCACGGCATGCGCATTGGCGCGGCTTGGCCGTCGAGCTTCTCTCTTTGCCGTGGCAGGACGGGGAGACACGTGGATCAAAGATCGATTGCACAGCTTTGGCGTCGTCGTTGAAGACCTGCGGCTCATAGATGAAGGAACGGCGGTCACAGTGAGCCTGTCCACTCGCGAGGATCGTACCTTTTTTACCTGGCAAGGAGCGAACCGGCAATTGACGGAGCACCTCCGAAGCCCTCAGACACAACTCCGCCTGACCCAGGCCAAACATATTCATTTTGCCGTAGCGTTAGATCGAGAACTCGCATTGCAGCTCTTCCCGCCACTTAAAGAAGCTGGTTGTACGCTCTCAATCGATCCCGGCCACCATCCGGATTGGCTCGTGAAACCAGAAAACTGGCGCACCTGTGAAGAGGTTGATTTCTTTTTGCCCAATGAGAAAGAAGGGCAGCTGATGACAGGATGCGAGCGCCCTGAGCGTATCCTCCAAGAACTTGCATCAGCAGGCATTCGCGGAGCTGTCCTCAAGCTAGGCCGCGAAGGAGCAGCCGCGCTGATGGATGACCGCATGATACAGGCCTACGCCCCTGCCATCGATGTCGTGGACACCACCGGTGCAGGCGATGCCTTCGATGCCGGCCTTATTGACGCGCATCTCGATGGTCTTCTGCTACCGTCCGCACTTGAGCGCGGTTGTCTCTGTGGATCGCTTTCCACGCGCCAGGCAGGCGCAATCAACGCCCTTCCCGAACGAGAGGAACTGGAAATTTATCATGGCCAGATCAGGCAATCTTAAGCTCGCTTTGATTGGCGGTGGAGGAGTACGCACACCGCTCGTCATCTTCGGCATCAACGAATCTGCGCATCTACTTGGGGCTGAAGAACTCGCCTTGTATGATCCCGACGCCGAACGTGTGCGCATCATGGCAGAGTTGGGCCGCGCTATCGTTGCCCGTGAGGGTGGGAGTCTGCGCATTCGCGTCGCATCTTCAGCGGAAGACGCAGTCGCCGACACTGCCTTTGTGCTCAGCAGCATTCGCGTCGGTGGTATCAACTCCCGCGCACAGGATGAGCGGACAGCGCTGGCTCATGGATATCCGGGACAGGAAACGACCGGACCCGGCGGAGTTGCCATGGCGCTACGCACCGTAGGTCCATCCGTCGAATATGCGCGGCTGGTCGAAAAGCGAAGCCCGAATGCATGGTTCATCAATTTTACGAACCCGGCAGGATTGATCACCCAGGCCATCTCTCAATACACAGGGGTTCGTGTTGTCGGCATCTGCGATACGCCGGAAGAACTCTTTCACCGCATTGCCGCAGCGCTGCGGGTTCCTCCTGAGCGCGTGCGCTGCGATTATCTGGGCCTCAATCATCTTGGCTGGGTTCGACGCGTGCTTCTTGATGGAAAGGATGTGCTGAACCGTCTGCTCGCCGATGATGCTGCACTCGATCAGCTTTATCATGCAAGCCTCTTCGACCACGAGCTTCTTCGTTGCCTGAAGCTACTGCCAACTGAATACCTCTATTTTTATTATTGCCGCCGCCGCGCCCTCGCGAATCAGCAGATTACCGGCACAACTCGTGGTGAAGAGGTGAGCCGTTTGAACAACAAGCTTATCTCGGACTTGGCGCATCATCTTGAATTGGGCAATCCGGAAGAGGCGATTGCGGTTTACACGGACTATCTCAATCAGCGCTCCGGCTCATATATGAAGCTGGAGGCAAGCGCGGGATCTGCATTTGACGAAAGCAACACTCTCAAAGAAGATCCATTTCGCGCTGCCACTGGTTATCACCGCATCGCGCTCGATGTAATGAAAGCCCTGCGCGGACTGGAGCCTAGGCGACTGATCGTCAATGTACCGAACCAGGGCGCGATCGCAACGATCGCCGAAAATGACATCGTGGAAGTTCCGTGCACAATCGCCAACGATTCGATTCAGCCCGAGGCATGCGGGGAGTTGCCCGAGGCTGTACGCGGACTGGTGCTCTCGGTCAAAGCTTATGAACGCGCTGCGATCGAGTCCGCCGTTACGGGCTCAACAGAGCTTGCTCGCAAAGCTATGTTGCTCTATCCACCCATTGGAGAGTGGGAACCAACACAAGGTCTGTTGACCAACATGCTGCAACACAACCCCAGCCTGCAGTATTTTCATGCCTGCTCACACGATGAGACAACGTAAGTATGAATAAACAAATTCCGTAAGAGCAGCCATGACCCGGACGTAAAAAGGCAGTCTTCGGAGGTAATTTCTGTGCCCACTCGTATGAAAGATATTGCGCGTGATCTAGGTGTTTCTGTTGTTACCGTTTCCAAGGTGCTCCGTGGCAACAGCGATATCAGCAAGGAGACACGAGATCGCGTCTTAAAAAGGATGCAGGAGCTGAACTATCGCCCAAATATGATGGCTCGTGGTCTGGCGGGGGGACGTACTTACACAGTTGGCCTTGTTGTACCGGACTTAGTGCAGCCTTACTTTGCCGAGTTGGCCAGGTCTATCAGCAGCATTTTGCGCACAGCCAATCGTGCTCTTATTCTGGCTTCCTCGGAAGACGATCCGGAAATAGAGCGCAACGAAATTCGTACACTTTTGTCGCGAGGTATTGACGTATTACTCATCGCTTCATGTCAGCAGAATCTGAAAAACTTCTATGAGCTGGGAGATCAACGCACCCCCTACATCCTTGTAGACCGAAACTTTCCTCATCTCGACGCTAACTTTGTGGGCATCGATGACTTTCGCGCAGGTGAGTTGGCAACGGAACACCTGATTCAATGCGGAAAAAAGCGTATTGCCCACATTTCTGGTAAGAGAATTCATACTTCCAAAGAGCGCCTGCGTGGATATAAAAGCGTGCTGGTCAATCACCGCATCAAAGTTCCAGATGATTACATCATTCTGCAGGACGGCCTGGAAGAAAAAGGGGATAGTGTAGGCTTTCAAAGCATGCAGCAGCTCTTGAGCCTGCGGACTCCGCCGAATGCCGTGTTCTGCTATAACGATCAGGCGGCAATTGGCGCCATGCATGCCGCCAGCGAGGCTGGTTTGAAAATCCCCCAAGATATTGCGTTTGTTGGCTGTGGCAATATTGGATATTCCGAATATCTGCGCCATCCTCTTACATCCATCGACCAGTCGATTCCCGAACTCGGACGAACCGCCGGAGAACTCGCTCTCAGCCTGGACCGCGACCACACGCAGCCGCCGGTGGCGATCGTCCTCGAACCCAAACTCATCGCGCGCGACTCAACAATCCAACGCTCGCGAGCCGCGCTGAAGAATCACCGTATAAAAATTGCCAAACCGTCTGCTGCGCGAGGCGCCCGGTAATCAGAATGTCCTTTCAGTAGTGATCGTTAGTGCTCATGGTAGGAGAGCCGTTCGTTGATGTTCTTTAAGCGGAATCACCACCAATCAAGAATGAGATCCACCCATTCGTGGATTCAGGCCGAGACTCGACAAGGCTTTCCCTTCAGGCTTCTAAATCGAGTGATCGCCAGTTATATTGCGCTAGCGGTAGTTCAGTATGAGAAAGCTTCCATTCCGTGTCCTGGACTTTGAGTGAGCATAGGCCATTTTCGCACTGTCGCCCTAGGAGCATCGCCGTCATTTTTGCCAAACAATTTCGATTTCCTGCCAATTGATTTATGCGGTTTCGCATTTTGTCGAAGTTTGGATCGTGAGTTCCCTGCCGGCCGCGACCTTGCATCCGCCCAATGCTTTCGATAACGAACTTCTACCAAACAGGCGAAGGAGCTTAAAGCGAATGCAAGCCCGTGACTTTAGAACGTCAACCGGCTTCTTGAGTTGAACGATGAGCGTCGGATTCGTGATCACTGTGAATAACAACCCGCACCACACCAGAAACTGCCAGCAGCCGTGCGATGACCGCAAGCAGAAGGATCCCATTCATCCAGGGAAACCAGGTTTCGTACCGGTCGAAGACTGTCTCGTCGTGGTGGAGCGGCACATCCATCACCAGTGACGCGAACGGTCCGCTATCTGTTCTTACCTCGCCAAGGACGCGCCCGCGGTCATCGGTAACCGTCAGAAACCCAAATTTCGATGCGTGAACAATCGCGTATCCGTCTTCGACCCCGCGCATGATCGCTATATGCCCGTGCCAGGTTCGGTCCACCTTAAAGTCCCACGCCGGATCAAGGATCAGGCCAACACCGGCGCGCCCATAATCCAGCGCAGGATGAATGAAGTCCATGTCCTTGCAAATCGCAACGCCAATCGGAGTTGCTGCTCCTGGAAGCAGCATCAGCGACGTTCCCGGCTTCAGGTTCGATTCAAACGGCGGCAGCATGTGGAACTTGTGGTACATCGCAACAGGTTGTCCCGGCCTATAAATGCGCGCCTCATTGAACCGATCCGGCGTAATCACATGCAACACGCCGAGCACCAGCGTCGCGCCCGTGCGATCGGCCACAGGCTGCATAATCGGATCTATGGTCTTCGCATCCCGATCCAGCAGGACGCCTATCTTTTCCGGCATCACAATAATTTTTGCTCCCTGCCCTGCCAGCCTTTCCGCCTGCGCCGCATAGCTCTTGGTAAGCTCCTGCATTGCTGGTTCTTCGTCCGCGATGAATACAGTGTCCGTATCCAGCAGACCCACTTTGATGGTCTGTTGCGGTTTCGGTTTTGCCAGCCGCACCGTACCGAACAAGATGACGCTGACAAGAACCGCCAGCGCAGATCCCAGCACAAGCTTTGCTCGTACGGGCCTCCTACGCCAGAGATACAGTGCGCTCGCAATTGCCGAAGGAAACAGCAACAGCAGAAAGGTGATCCCCCATAGCCCAGTGAGAGAAGCCACCTGAAGAATGGGTAGAAAGCGCTCCTGCGTGTACGACAGACTGCCTGCAGTACCATTCGCCGGCACAAGGCTTGCCAGATACTCGCACACTGACCAAAAGGCCGGTATCGCAATCACAGCGCTGAAGTCTGCGCCACGACGGAGCAAGCCACGGAATAGAAGCACACCCACGGAGAACAGCACTGAGGCGATGGAGAACGGAATCAGCCATGCCGTCACCGGAGCCTGCAGAACAAAATGGAGGTAATACAGCATGGTCAAACTGCCCAGCAGCATCGAAAGCGCGGCAGCTGTGCCTGCCACCCACCAGGAATCAGCCTCGGCCGCCAGCAGCAGAACGGGGAGCGGTGCTATCCACATGAGGGGCCACACTGGGTTCATCCCATTCCCGATGAGGAATAGTGCAGTCGTCGAAATCACGGCAAGAACAGCGAAGAGCCTGGGATGTTTATGGACGAAGTGCATTCAGATATCTCCTGAAGAAACGTTGATGAAGCTTCCGGAATTGTTTTTCGGTCTGGGCCACGCGACCGCCTCGGTACAACACGATTAGCCCGTGCTGTAGCGCGCCAAGCTCAAAGGCAATCTCAATCGGGTCGTCAGACCGCAGCTCTCCGGCACGCATCGCCTCCTCAAGAATCTTCACTGCAGGGTTGAACGTAGGTGAGCGTCCCGCCTTGAAATCATCGGGGTACACCCGAGCACCCTTGCGTGGCGCGAGAAACATCAGTTCATAGAGGTTCGGAAACTCAAGCGCGGTATCAAGAAAATTGTCGGCCACCTGCAGCAGCCGTGCCTCCACATTGCCACGGAGCTTAAGCACCTGCACTCGGTCGGCCAGCTCGCGGAAGCCCGCGTCCGCTATCGCGTTCAACAGGCTGGTGCGATCTTTATAGTGGCGATATATGGCCATGGGCGTAATGCCCACCCGTTCTGCAATCGGGCGCATCGCGATCGCTGCGATGCCCTCCCGGTCGAGGATTTCCCGTGCCGCTGCCAGAATAGCGGCCGCTGTCTTTGTTTTTGCTCGGGACACCTTGGTTGGTTTGGTCATTGAGTGTACGACGTATACTTAACCTGTATACATCGTACACAGGTTACCTTGCAAGCCGGCAACCCAGTAGAGAGTCGTGATGCTGATAACGGAGTTCGATCTCGCGGCGGATAACCGGCCTATACGCATTCGACTCAGGCACGATTGGAGAGAGTGAGACTAAGGCAGTAGGACCGTTGCACCAGTCGTCTGCCGCGATTCAAGTCGGCGGTGCGCCTCGGCCACCTCGGCAAGCGGCACATGGCTGTGGACTGGAATCGTCACCGCCCCGGTCGATACCACACGGAAGAGCTCCTCGCTCATGGCAAGAACATCCTCGTGCTTGACCAGATGGTCGAACAGCAACTGCCACGTCGCGAAGAGTGACCCCTTCTTCATCAAGAGAGTGATGTCGAACGGCAGGATCGATCCCGATGCTGAACCGAAGCTTACGAAATGACCGAAGCGGCGCAGACAATCGAGCGACGCAGGAAAGGTCGTCCTGCCGACACCGTCATAGACAACATGACATCCCTTACCGTCCGTGATCTGCTTCACGCATACGGCAAAATCTTCATTGCGGTATTCGATGACATGATCGCAGCCATGCTTACGCGCGAGTTCGGCTTTTTCAGGAGAACCAACCGTCCCGATGACGGTCGCGCCGAGGTGTTTCGCCCATTGCGACAGGATGAGGCCAACACCACCCGCCGCTGCGTGGACGAGGATGATATGGCCCGGTCCTTCACGGAAAGTGCGCCGCAAAAGATATTGCGCTGTCAGGCCCTTCAGCATCATCGCCGCGCCGGTCTCAAAATCGATAGCGGCGGGCAGGAACACCAAGAAGTGGGCCGGTACGATGCTCTCTTCCGCATAAGCCCCCAGCGTTTGAATGTAAGCCACGCGGTCGCCTGGAGCGAATTCAGTGACGCCCTCGCCAACCGCGACAACTTCGCCGGCGCCTTCATTTCCGGGTGTGAACGGAAGGCTGGGTGGCTCGTACTCACCGGTGCGGAAATAGATGTCCACGAAATTGAGGCCAATTGCTCGATTGCGCACACGAACCTCACCGGGGCCGGGCTGGCCGATAAAAACGTCCTCAAATGCAAGCACATCTGGCCCACCGTGACCATATATACGGATTGCCTTCACAACTGCAGGTGCTCCATCTCTGTTCATGTTCTTGAGAATAGCGGCCAGCAAAACGCCACGGTAGACTGACAATGATGACATCAGAGTTCAATGAATTTAATATCTGAGCAAATCGGCCTCGATCTTCTTCGCACCTATGTGGCAGTGTGCCGGCAAGGCAGCTTAAACCGGGTTGCTGCGCAGACCAGCCGCACCCAATCGGCCTTGAGTATGCAGATGCGCCGGCTTGAGAGCTTGCTCGACCGACGATTGTTTCAGCGTACTGGCCGCGGGGTAGTACCAACCGCCGACGGAGAACTCTTCCTGGGATACGCGATCCGAATCCTCGCTCTAAGCGATGAAGCTTTTGCGCGTCTGCGGCGAGCCGATATGAGCGGTGTCGTACGCATCGGCCTCGCAGAGGAAATCGCAACCGCCGCTCTTCCTACCGCGTTGGGGAAACTTCATCGCGCGTATCCCGATGTTCACCTTGACGTGGTGATCGAACACAGCATCGCGCTAGGCAGGCTTTGGAGTGAAGACGGTTTGGACATCATGATCGGCCCGACCTCCGTCGTGATTGCCGATGCCTTGATGACATGGAACGTCGAACTTCAGTGGATGTGCGCCTTGGACTACGATCTGGATCAGGATCGACCTCTCGATCTCGTCGCGTTCACCGCGCCGTGCCTTTGGCGTCAACGTATGCTTGAGGCGCTGGTTGCTGCCAATCGGGAACATAGAGTCGCGTTCACAAGCCAGAGCATCACGGCATTGCGTGCTGCGGTAGAAAATGGCCTGGGTATCGGACTGCTTCCGGCCAATTCCGCTGGTATTAGTGCAGTCCAGACGCTTAAAACCTCAGCCGGCATGCCTGGACCGGTAGCCGTTCAATATGGGCTTTACGCCCATGACCAACGGGCGCCCGCCGTCGATGCGGCGCTTGATGTATTGCGGGAGGGCATACCGGCAACGTCAAAGGCACCAGCTATTTAAAGACGCTGAGTCATCGACCTTACAACGCGACACGAATTGCGACGCGCTACCTTCAGACACAAATGCCGCCTGCTCGTTCAGGCCCAGGACATCTCTGTAAAACTAGAGTGCTTCCTCATAGTCGTCTGCAATCACAACAAGCCGTAGTCTCTCGAATTTGCCTTTGCAATCGATCAGGATCAGCAAGAAAAGCGCAACGAAGTGCCCGGCACCACTCTCTAATCGGAAGCCATGAGGAATTGAGATGGCGCTGCAATCGGGCGGAACCTGGATTCAGCGAACGCTGATGCTAAGGAATCATTGCTGATGCCGGTGCCTCAATAAACGGAACGAAGTCAGAAATTTCTCCCGAAATATTCGATGAGGGAAAAATTGAAGATCAAGGGCAATCGGCGAGTCATTCTTATTGCGGGCAGTGTCATCATGGCGGCGACCCTGTTAGGCGTAGCGGCATTCCTGGCAATTGCCTTATATGGAAGGAAGCCCCTGCCTGCGCTGGAGCATCTATCGAGAACAGCCGCAAATCTGTCCGACCTGCCACGGACGGAAGTCTGCTGGGTAGAAACCGGCCATGCGTTCGGCTCAGGATCTTTCTCAATGACCGCATCCGGGCTGCTCATCCGCCATCCGGGGGGAGACGTACTCATCGATGGAGGCAATTCCAGCCGCTTCGAGGAGGAAGCCTCGCAGTTTCCTCTGTGGCAGCGTTTGGTCATGATTGCGATACCGGGACGTCTGAAGCCGCGCGTGCCACTATCGGAAGCATTGCGCGCTTTGGGAGAAATACCCGGGAAGATTCAATTATTGATCCCCTCACATGCTCATCTCGATCATGTGGGCGGGTATGAGGACCTGCCAAGGATCCCCGTATTGCTTAGCCCGCTGGAGTTGAGCTACTTGTACTACCATGATGCCCTGCAGACGGGCGCCGTGATTCCGCAACAGGCCAAGATGCTCCAGGATGGCCGCGCCAGAGAACTGAAGTTTTCTGAAACGCCATACGAGATCTACCAGCAAAGCTTCGACCTTTACAAGGATGGTTCTATCGTTCTAGTTCCGCTTCCGGGTCATACGCCTGGCAGCGTTGGTATTTTTGTCAACCTTGATGCCGATCACCGTGTTTTCTATGTTGGCGACGCCGCTCTTCAAGTCCGAGAGATCACCGAAAGGATTCGAAAACCTTTTTTCATCCAAGACGTGGAGCCGGAGAAGGCGGCCGAGGTGGTACAGCAACTGAATGAACTACACAGGATGCTTCCGACGCTTGCGATGATTCCAGCCCACGGGCGTTCCGGTTTTTTCAGCGTGTTTCCCGACGGACCTGGAACCTGTAGATCGAGCATGGGCAGTTTGAAGTGATGTTGCTCTCGGCGACCTGTTCTGGCCCATTTCTGCATGGAAAATGGGGTTTCGTACTGTTGCCTAGAGTTTCTTCGCTCCAGCCGGGCGACAGATTGGGGGACGGGATGAACTCTCCATGTAACACCGATCACACTGAGTTAACGATTATAAAATGCCCTCCAGGGCGCTGGATCATGCCGGTGCTGCGGGCAACAGCAGCCATAGCAAGGTCAGCGATAGTGGCGATGGAACTACTAATGTGACCTGCCGAGTCAATAGATCGGGCGACTATCAGAAAGCTATGATGTGAGCGGTCGCGAAGAATATACTTGCGACGCGAATGGCAGTATTCGCGTGAGGATTTCCGTCGAGCCTGCCCCGAATTTGGTAAATCCGGGTCCATAAAGATGCGCACCTACCGCTATGTTTTACTGACGCCACCAAATCCTGCGTAATAAGGTCCATTTGTGGTATTGAGTTTTTCCGTAAGGCCGAGATTCCTCAATATTTTCTTTGCACCTTGCGGTCGTTGCGTTTCATGCGTATGAGATTATCGAGCACCCATCCGAGCGACATCTGTTGTTTTATTTCTGAGGGAGGCCCGTGGGTCTTGTAGGTCAGTGTCGCCCCGACCCCCTTCGCCTCTACGATGTAATACGTTGTTGGTGAGCCCATAGCAGCATTTCCATATCTGGTCGATGCCTGCGCCGGTGTGACAATGCAAGCCCAACACATCTTCGCGGCTGGAAAAGTCTTGAGCATCGCCAGTGCGGTCACAGCTTCGCCCGTACACTCCGTGATCTGGCGTGGGTTCTGATGGATGAGCATGTTGGCTTTCACAGCGTACAAGTGGCTGTGTAGTACAACATCGGTACTGCTCGTGACTGCACCCCTTTCGCTCCCCGGTCGATGAGTCCAAGAAAAGCACTGTTCGCTTCTTCACGATCCTGATCTTCTGAAAGCCACGATGCGCTTCGAGGAGGGCTACGGTCATCTTCGCCGCTGACATTCCACGCCTACGCGCCAATTTACATCCCAGTTGCCAAGACTAGGATTCCAGCAGCGCCGGTAACTTATGAGCGTATCTGCGGCTCGACGTGACCACCGGTCCTCCAGCCAGTACGATGTCGTAACCCCATCGAACATCGGACGAATCTCGCTAATGCAGGCACCGTTCACGATGGCCGACTTCCGCACGCGGATGAAGTTGTGTGGTGCCAGCTTTTCCTCCAGGTGCGCCAGGGTTTCACGCAACAGGTGACTGTCGCTGGCAGTGTGTATGCAGGCGTAGTTTCCCGTGGCTTCGATCCACAAAACGTTAGAAACGGGAACAAAGAAAATCCGCTTATTGTCCTTCACCACAAAGCGTTCCCACGGGCGGAGACTACGGAGGGGTCGGAGCAGTGGTTCGAGATCTCGATTTGCTTCCCTGCGCTGTTCGAGAACCTAGCGTGCGTGAACCAGCGCTTTGGCAAATCGCTCCTTATCATACGGTTTCAGGAGATAGTCAATAGCGTGCACTTCAAATGCACGAACGGCGTGCACATCGTGAGCCGTGACAAAGATATATATGGGAGTGGGGCCGTTCACTGGCTCCACATTCTCGATGACTCCAAAACCATCCAGATCAGGCATCTGCACATCGAGAAAAACGATGTCGGGATGAAGTTCATTAATCTGCTCCACAGCGTTTATTCCGTTCGCCGCCTCGCCTACAACTTCAATGCCGTCGTGTTCGGCCAGATAGCGACGGATACCGCGCCGGGCGATCGGTTCGTCATCGACGATGAGGACTCGCGTCCTCAATGCGAACTCCGCAGTGGAATGGTGATGATGGCCTCACAGCCTCGACCGTCGCCCCCCATAAGTTCCAGCGACGACTCGTCCCCATAGAGCTGTTTCAAGCGTGACTGGACATTGGTGAGTCCGACGCCGAAGCGCAGGCGCGATCCCGGTGCCGGACCGGGGCCATCATCGCGGACGCAGAGCCGAACTCCGCCGTTGTGGAGTTTAGCAGTGATCTCTAGCCGGCCTGCGGCGGAATCCACGCTGATGCCGTGCTTGATGGCATTCTCAACCAGTGGCTGAAGCGCGAGACTCGGTACATAGAGTTCGAGAAGGTCAGGTGGCACGTCCATGTGAACTTTCAACCGATCGTGAAAGCGTGTCTGTTCGATCTCCAGATATTTGCCGACGAACTCGAGCTCGCTCTGCAGGGTGATCTCGTTTTCGCGGCGTTCGAGGGCCATGCGCAGCAGGTCGCCGAGGCTGACCAGCAGACGGCCCGCAGCATCGACGTCTTCCTGCATCAGAACACCGATGGCATGAAGGCTGTTGAATAAAAAGTACGGATGCAGCTGGCTCTTGAGATTCTCAAGTTCTGCATGGGAGAGCTGCGTCTCCAGTTGCGCCGCTATCGTCTGGCGCTCCATAGCAACCTGGTAAAAGTGCATCGACTGATACAAGCCCACCACTAACCAGTATGTGAGTATGCCGGTAAAGCTCATAAATAGAACACCGACTCCGAACGACGAGAGAAAGCGGTGCACGTCAGGACCAGTGATGTGAAAAACAAACCGAAGAAGTCCAAGGCTCAGAAAGTATTCGGTGACCGATGCCAGGGGAGCCATCATGAGCGACACAATCTTCGAGCGCAGCATCGTGAAGCGAGTCGAAGAGTTTGGCAATTTTGTCGAGGTGTGGAGTACGAAGGAAAGCCGGGATGCGAAGGACGACGCCCAGCCATCCTCGCGAGGCATCGATTCGTTCCAGATTGTGCATGCTCACGGACGCTTCTGGATCGCCAGCCTCCTCTTTGAGGATGAGCGACCAGGAGTGACGCTGCCCGCGAAGTACCTGAAAACGCCCGGGCAATAACGAGACGACTGGATATATGTCTTCTCGTGCCTTCACAACTCGAACCATCGCCACCGCAAGGGGCTGGTAACGTGAGCGTACTTAGCACTTGCGTTACAAAACAGACCAAAGACATGGTTTACAGCGAAGCGCGACGGCTATGGTTCCTCAGTTCTGAGCAATTCAGGACGATATTGAATGCCTTGGAAAGAGAGCCGGATCATGGATCAACGTTTGCAGTTTTTGGCCAGTTATCAAAAAGAAGAGATGTCAGTAGCGGACCTGTGTCGCGCGTATGGAATCTCGCGGCCCACAGCCTACCGCTGGATCAACCGCTACAACGAGACGGGGCCAGAAGGCCTCGTAGACCGCAGTCGACGACCACACAGTTGTTCCCATGCGACGCTCGAGCCGATTGAAAACGCGATCCTCACCCTTCGAGCAAAGCATCCATCATGGGGAGCGCGAAAGCTTAAGGCTAGACTTGAAATGCTCCGGCCAGATGTAGCCTGGCCCGCAGCCAGTACCTTCGGGAACCTACTGAGCCGCTCTGGCTTAACCAGCCCGCAGAAGAAACGAAAACGCACCACCCCTTGCTCAGAGCCGTTCTCGTTGGTCACGGGGCCGAATCAGCTATGGTGCATGGATTTCAAAGGCTACTTCGCAACGGGCGATGGCAAGCGCTGTGACCCATTCACCATCACCGATGCCTACAGCCGATATCTAATTCGTTGTCAGATCGTTTCGCGTATGGACCTAAGCCAAGTCCGAGCGATTTGTGACGCAGCCATGCGCGAGTATGGAGTACCTGCGCGGATCAGGACCGATAACGGCGCGCCTTTTGCTGGTACGGGCTTGCTCGGATTATCGAAGCTTTCATTGGGCTGGATGAAACTGGGGATTGTGCACGAACGCATTCAACCAGGCAGGCCGCAACAAAATGGTCGGCACGAGCGGATGCATCGAACTCTCAATGAGGATGTGCTGAATCCTCCCGCAGCGACCCATCGCGCACAGCAAAGCCGGTTTGATCGCTTCCGCTATGTGTTCAACAATGAGCGTCCCCATGAGGGATTGAACAATCAAACGCCAGCGAGTCTTTACCATCCTAGCTCCGTTCGTCTTCCGCGATCTGTGCCAGAATTCACCTATCCTAAAGGTCTTTTGCTGCGACGAGTCAACAACACGGGAGACATAAGCTGGCACAAGAATAGGATCTTTATCAGCGAGGTATTCCGCTTCGAGGAGCTCGGATTTGAGTTAGCCACGCCCGGATTCTACAGAGTCTTTTTCCGTGATATGGAGATCGGTGAACTCAATGCAGAAGAGCTTCGGTTCAGAGCTGCGCGGCGAGTGGTTTGAGGCTGTGGGTTTGAACGCTTAAAGTGGATTTACGGCTTGGCAATCACCAAATTCCATGTGCATACGGCTGGCAGATTGATGAGCTATTGTTCTGGAACCTTCCTTTCGATGTCATGTTTTGACACTGAAAGGATGAAACCCTCAGTGAAGTTGGAATAGCAAAATCCCGAGGACCATGCATTAATAGCAAGCAGAAGATGGTCATCATCCAGCCACTTGATAGCTGTCGTGTTTATCCCGGGAGTTTTGCAGACACGTTTCGCATCTGCAACAAATGTGTCCTCGGCTAACTGAATCAATGCCTTGTCTTCGATAATGCTTCCGTCGGGGGCTATTCGAAAGAGCTGCGTTGTCGCGCTCGATGCATTCTCATTCCACGTTGTCGCAAACGCCCCGGCTGGGGAAACTGTAAGCCACCCCTGCGCTGCCTCGAAGTCCTTTTGCTTCTGAATTAAAGTACGGTCATTTCGCTGAAAGCTAATGACAGCCTCAGTGCTTTTAGTGTCGTGGCGCCCTATTCGAACGGTCACTCCGTCTCGCTCAACCCTTATCGGCTTAGTGGGATCATCATCCACGGCGTAAAAATACGCGCCATCCTGAGCACACCTGTCGATGGCTCTATGCGGAACAGTGGCATATGTCGAAGCAAACGAAAACCATACAGCGAGAAGTACAGGGCTCATGAACAGCAGGCTATCAGGAGTGCGCGCTCCCTGTTCCCCCGAAAAGGCGCCGCCGGATGCGCCTGACACAAAGCGGAGGAAATGACGAGGAGTGGAAAGCATGGAAAGCCATAAGGCCGGCTTCCCACCCTTCCCACTCCTCTTGGAAATCCCTTCGGGATTACCACATTCCCACCGCTTCGACGGCGAATTCAATATTTCAAATCAACACCGCAAGGGGCTTGTAACGGATGTCTCAGGTCCACAACGTAACGTATGTCCCGGTACACTCACGAGTGATTTGGGCGCGGTCCAACGGGGGCTGCCCTCCACTTGCTTCCCCATTGTGACGGTTTCGGGCCCATGACGAAATGGAGAGTCCCGCCAGCCTGAATCTGCTCCCATGTGATAACTGGGATATCGAGCCGAGCACCATTGAGAGTTGCTGACTGTATGTAGAGATTTTCTGGGGAGTTATTGCTTGCCTGTATGTGGAACATCTTTCCATTCGCCAGGGCTAGAGAGATCTCTCCGTACATCGGACTACCGATCATGTAATCACCGCTGGCAGGATTGACGGGATAGAAGCCCATTGCTGTGAAAAGAAGCCATGCCGACATCTGGCCACAATCATCATCACCGTCCAGACCGCCAGGTTCTGGCTGATATTCTTTTTCTGCGATCTTGCGCACCATCGCTTGCGTCTTCCAAGGCTGGCCTCCGAAGTCATACAGGTAGCCGTAGTGGTGACTCGGCTCGTTGCTGTGTACGTTATGACCGCCGCTGAAGTGCTGATCAAGCTTCTTGTCGTATTGTTCCACTCCGCCCATCAACTGAATCAATCCAGCCTGATCGTGGAGCGGCGACCATGTGTAGACCCATGCGTCGCCTTCGGTCCAACCGGAGATCGAGCGATTTCCGTTATCGTCTCTTCCTCCGCCGATCGGCGCCCATTTGCCATCGGAGGTTTTCCCATTCATCAAACCGAGCGCAGGATTGTAAAGATTACGATCATTCAGGGAACGCTTCAGAAAGAACTGGTAATCGTTCGTCCGTCCGAGAGCCTTCGCAATCTGCGCAACGCACCAGTCATCGTAGCTTTCTTCCAAAGTTCCTGAGGCTGCTTCATCTGTTTTGTCGGTCGGGACATAACCGAGCTGCTTGTAATAGGTGAGGCCGGCACGAGCCTCGTATGGGGTATGCTCTTCACGGTCAAGCCATCGCCGCGTTGTGTCTCCATCCGGAGGCGTCATCGCGTCCTTATAAACGGCCTGCCCTGCCACCTCCCGATCGAAGCCGTGAAAGCCTTTGCGGATTGCTTCAGCGACAAGCGAGTCCGCATGCGTTGCAATCATGATGTTGGTGTAGCTGGGATTCGGCCACTTGGGCATCCAGCCACCTTCCTTGAAATCCTGCAAGAGCGCGGTAATCATGCCGTCGATTCGCTCTGGAGCAAAGAGAGTCAGCAGGCTGTTCTCCGCGCGAAAGGTATCCCAGATGGAGTATGCGGTGTAGCTTTCACCGCTGTGGACGCTGTCATCAAAGGCGCTGTAATAGCGCCCATATTCCGAGAAGACTCTCGGATAGAGCAACGCATGATATAGCGCCGTGTAAAGCAGAGTCTTATTGGCATCTGTTGCTCCGCTGATCTGCAATCGCGAAAGCTTCGAGTTCCATTGCGCGCGAAGCTTTCGCTGTACAGCTTCAAAGTCCCAGCCTGGTATCTCACGGCGGAGATTTTCGCGGGCCTGTTCCACGCTGATGAATGAAGTTCCCACGCGTAATTGGATAGTCTGGCCGGACTCAAATTCCGCATAAGCTCCCCGACTGGTCTCAGCTTGTCTATCGTCCATGCCGTAGGTCTTCATGGCTGTGGGTACCTGCTCAAACTGGATGACAAAGTAACCTTTAAAGTTTGGCAGGGCGAGTGGGCCTAAGTGAGCATCCATCCGATGCGGATTGTAGCCTGTAATCTCGCGTGTTTCGGAATTCACGGATGCCATGCCCGGAATTCCTGGACGCGAAGCTTCAATCAGGACGCGGCCCGCGCTGGCGGCGGGAAAGGTAAATCGCAACATCGAACAGCGTTCTGTAGCTGTCATCTCTGCCTGGATCTTCCCGTCTGAGCCGGCATCTAGCTGGACTCGATAGTAGTCAGGCCGTGCGATTTCAGATTGGTGGTTGTATGGAAGTTTGCGGGAATCCGGCGTAATGCGAAGTTGGCCGATTTGCGGAGAAATTGTGACATAACCGTAGTCTCCCATCCAGATCGCTGGCTGGTGCGTTCCGATAAATCCGGAGATTGTCGTGTCGTCGTAGTTATATGAGGTGACGCTGATCTTGTTCTGCCGCGTTTGCGGCGTCCAGTCGGTCATGCCGAATGGCGTGGTCACGAAGGGCATGGTGCCGCCATAACCGATCGCACTGCGCTGAGAACCAACAAGCGGATTCACATAAGGAACAAGATCTGTTTGAGCAGACAGTTTCGAGAACGGGCTCAGAGCGATAATCGCGAGGATAATAATAAATCTGTTCATCATCGCGAATTGTATCTCGCCGACCTGCTTGCTCCATGCAGGTGCTGCTCCAGAGGTTGCGGGATTGCAAGCTGGCGACAGATTAATGAAGGTCGATATCTGAGTGTTACTGGACTGCCGCTCAGCTCCATTCTCGAGGCTTTGTCGGGCGATGTTAACGACAATCGGAAGCGAAAACTGACAATCCAGCGCGCGGCACCCTGACCTTTACCATTTTCGCTCCGGTCCAGAGACATCCCTGAATAATTGGCACCCGCGCAATCGAAGGCCATTCTTACCATCGTCGGCAATGAGCGAGACATCAACCGTGCCAAGAAGATGATCTTCAGTCAAAGGTGTAATTCATAAAAAACTTTCGCCCAACGGGTCATATCCATTGATTCGATCGTCTAATCTTGAGGTGCCATGATCAAGGTAGCTTTTTGTCAATGTCCGCGTGGATTCTGGAGAGACAATCTTGGCATGCCAATCGCTACCCTCATCATGTTGCTCATTCTCCCGATTGCGAGCTATACCCAAGAACAGTCTTCTGACATAAAGCGAGCGAACGACGATTTTCGAAATGGAGTTGCGGCAGTCTCTCGCAACGATCTGAATGCAGCTCGCGCTTACTTTGAGAATGTGGTTCGGCTTGAGCCAGCAATCGAACTAGGCCATAGCGCATTAGGCGTGGTATTGTTGCGCCTCGGGCACCTCAATGAGAGCATTCGTGAGCTTGAGAAGGCGCTGACAATTAAGCCTGGAGATAGCAGCGCTCAGTTGAATCTGGCTCTTGCCTATGAGCAAAGCGGTCAGCCGGGAAAAGCTCTTCCCTTGTTTGCGAAATACGAAGTTGCATCGCATGCAGAAAACCACCCATTGTCCGCCGATGTTCTTGCCGCTTACGCCCGATCGTTGTCTACAGCGCAACAGTATTCGGCAGCTGCGGCGAAAATGAAGGAGGCGATCGCAGCATCGCCACACAATGCGACACTCCACGATGAACTTGGATCAATCTACGCTCAACGCAACGCTTGGCCGGATGCGAGACGGGCATTCGAGGACGCAATTGCGATTGATCCAAATCTTGCGATGGCGCACCTGCATTTAGGTTTGGCACTCGAAGCGCTTAAGCAGCCTGGCGCGATAGAGGAAATGACCAAGGCGAATCAACTGGCACCCGAGCAAGCACTCATTGCCATCGAACTTGGGAGAGCACTGGCGGCAGATGGCCACGATGACCAAGCAATTCTGCTCTTGCAACACGCTATGGAACTCGACCCGAGTTCGACTGCAATGGCGTATCAATTGGGCCTGGCATTGCAGCGCGAGAATAACCTCACGGACGCCCTTCCATTGCTGCAAAAGGCTGCGACCGCCGAACCGAAGAATGCAGAGATCCTGACAAACTACGGAATGGCGCTTTGTCAGGCCCAACGCGCAAAAGAGGCGGTCCCGATCTTGCAACGCGCTGTTTCTCTGAAGCCCGACATCGCAACCGCACACGAGAATCTTGCGGCGGCGTACATCCAGCTTAGCCAGTTTGAAGACGCCATAACTCAGTTGCGCGCAGCATTGAAGCTGACCCCAAACGCTGCACAACTGCACTACAACTTGGGGCTAGCCTTCAAAATGGAGGACAATGCCGCCGATGCGATTCCGGAGTTCGAAACTGCGGAGAAACTCGATCCCTCGGCAGCTGAACCGCCCTATGCCCTTGGAATGCTGTACATGCAGTCTGGTCGCTATGTGGATGCCGAACGCGAATTGAATGCATCGTTAAAGCTGCAACCCGCAAATGGCGACGGATGGGCAACACTCGGCAGCGTCGATAACCACCTTGACAAGCTACCCGAGGCGGTGGCGGCACTGCAGGAAGCCATCAAGCAACTCCCGCAACAACCTGATCCTCACCTGACGCTGGCAGCAGTACTGGTAAAGCAGAGCCAGCCTGCGGAAGCCGCAGCCGAGCGCAAGATGGGCGCAGAATTGATGCGCACGAGTATGAATCGACAACGGGCTGAAGTCGCCTGCAACTCCGGGAACTCGCTATTGAAGAGCGGCAAGGTTGACGATGCAATCGTGGAATTTCATACTTGCCTGAGCTATGACCCCAGCTACAGAGAAGCGCACTCGGGGCTAGCAAATGCGTTGCAGCAAAAGGGAGAGACAACGGAAGCTGCCGCAGAGAGACAAAAGGCTGAAGCGCTGGATAAGAAACCTTAATTGCCAATCACGTCACGACGGCATATACAAGTGACGATCCAGTTCGCTATAGTGTAGTGCTATAAAAGCTCGCCACGGTATTCCATGCACGCGGAAAGCCGTAGTAGAAGCGGGCCGTTAAGACGTGTGGCATATGAGCCTATTGGGCCGACGCGCACTTTTATTCCTCCTAATGATTTCGGGAATTGCTGCGCTTTGTCTGAGGCCTGTTCATGGCGCTTCAGACAAGCGTACGGAAGAAGCGAGCGTACGCAAGGCCTACTCTGATAAAGTTGCTGAAACCTACAGCTATCCCTTCGGAAAAGATAAGATATCTCTGCCAGGCAACGCTGCCGCCGAAGGTATCGGCTTTCTCGAAGCGAGCGCGTTTCCTGATGCCGCTTACTGTGCCCATTGTCATCAAGAAGCCTATCACCAGTGGCGTCAGTCTCTGCATTCCAACGCTTTCCGCACTCCGTTCTATCGAGCCAGCGTCAATATCCTGATCCGCACGAAGGGTATCGAATTCGCCCGTCACTGTGACAGCTGCCATAACCCTATTGGAACTCTGGCTGGTGCTCTTACAAAAAATTCCACGCTGGACCGCTCATTCGATCGAGACGGCTTGACCTGCATGACCTGCCATTCCATCCAGAGCGTGCAAACGAAGCTGGGCAACGGAAGCTACGTGATGGGTGTACCCGCAGTTGTGGTGGATGAAAAAGGTAATCGCATCCCTGGCATTGTTCCCGATTCCGAGATACTCAACCATACGGATCGGCACGTAGCGGCGGTAATGCAGGATTTCTATCGCACTCCCGAGTTTTGCTCGGCGTGCCACAAGGCAAACCTGCCGCCGCAACTGAATGACTACAAATGGATCCGAGCATTTACGTCGTATGACGAGTGGCAGACATCGAAGTTCTCGCAACGCAATCCGCTGACTTTTTATTCATCTGATTTCACGACCTGCCAGAACTGCCACATGCCGCGCCAACCGATCACGCTCAAAGACTATGGCGCACGTAACGGCACGCTGGCTTCACACCGATGGTTAGCCGGGAACACGGCCGTGCCCTTTTATTATGGCCTCGATGAACAACTCAACAAAACGATCCAGTTCCTGAAGACCGGCAATTATTTGAACGTCGATCTCTTCGCATTGAAACTGAGCGGCAGTGGCACCATGATCGCGCCCCTCGGATCGACTACCTTCACGCTGAAGCCAGATGAAGCAGTGGAAGCCTACGTTGTCGTTCAAAATAAGAACATAGGCCACTCACTCATTCCGGAAGTGCGCGACCTCTACGAAGCATGGGCGCAGTTCACCGTAAAGGACGCATCTGGTGCGGAGATTTACGACAGCGGCTTCCTGAAGCCAGATGGCATGCTTGATGAGCGTGCTCACAGCTTCACGAACCGTCCCGTGGATATGACCGGAAACTTTGTGGACAACCATAAAGTGTGGACGATCCACTCGATGGCATACGACAACACTATTCAGGCTGGACGCTCTGCGCTCATTCGATATCAGTTTCATGTTCCCGCGGACGCGAAAGGCCCAATCACTATCACCGCACGCGTGAACTATCGGCACTTGCGGCAAAGCTATCTGAACAATGTCCTTGGCAAGGACCATCCTGCCTATCCAGTCGTAGAACTCGTTTCAAGAGCCCGTACGCTGAATATCGGCGAGAATCCCGTCACAGCACCGCTCGAAACCGACAATCCAGATTGGATGCGCTGGAACAACATCGGCATCGGCTATCTCGACGAACAGCAATACGACGATGCAATGAACGCATTTGAGCAGGTCGTCCGCCTGCGTCCTGACTACAAGGATGGCTACATTAATCTCGGCATTACTGACATCGAATGGGAGAAATACTCCGAGGCTCGCGCTCCGCTTGAGAAAGCACTGACGCTGCGCCCCGACGATGCGCGAGCGCTCTATTATCTGGCGCTGGTGGAGCGTCGCGAGAGGCATTCAGCCGCTGAAATCTATGATCTCCAGCAGGTGGTGGCGCAATATCCATATTCACGAGATGCCCGGCGGGAGTTGGGAATTTCCTACTATCAACAGCATCGCAGTCAGGAAGCAATGGAGCAGTTCAAGACTTTGCAAGTCATCGATCCCGATGATCTCGCAGCGCATTACAATCTCGCAATTCTCTACCGCCGCATGGGAATGAAACAGCAGGCCGCGCAGGAAGCTGCGCTGTACACGATCAAAAGGATCGACCCGTCTGCACCCACCTATTCCCTCGATTACCTCCGCAAGCATCCGGAGATTTCCACCGAAAGCGTACCGTGGCACATGCACTCCGATCCAATGCACGCGGCTGTCGCCAGCAACGCAGGACAACGCTAATACCAGGATGGTTTATTTGTTGAATCGTCGCAGTTTCATTCGCTCGCTGAGCCGCTCTGCACTTGTTCTGCCTTTAGCCGACATCGTTGCGTTGGCCTCGCCCTGGCAACAACAACCCCAAACAACACCGCAACCTCCAAAGAGCATCGGCGCGCAAGAGCGCGTTTATGAGGCGAAGCCAGCGCCACCTCCACCTGGCCCGAAATCGCCCATCGAGGGAACATCTCTGGGTGTGAGCTTCGTCGATATAGCCAAGGAATCCGGGCTCAACTTCAAGACGGTCTACGGCGGAGAAGGCACCAACAAATATCTGCTTGAGACTACAGGCTGCGGCTTAGCCTTTTACGATTACGACGATGACGGCTGGCTCGATCTTTTTCTCGTGAACGGCTGGCGGCTCGAAGGGTTCGCTGCGGGACAAGAGCCGCACTGCCATCTATTCAAGAACAATCGCGACGGGACCTTCACTGACGTGACTGCAGGCTCTGGCCTGGAACATAAAACAGGTTGGGGCCAGGCCTGCTGCGTTGGTGATTACAACAACGACGGTTATGACGATCTGTTTGTCACCTATTATGGACAAAACGCTCTCTATCGCAACAACGGCAATGGCACATTCACCGATGTGACTGCACAAGCAAGTCTGATTCAGTCGGGCCCGAAGACGCGCTGGAACACCGGATGCACCTTCGTCGACTACGACCGCGACGGGCACCTCGATCTGTTCGTGGCAAACTACGTTGACTTCGATCTGAAAACCGCACCCAGACCAGAGGATGGTCCGTGCACATACAAAGGCATCCTTGTTGCTTGCGGTCCGCCGGGACTTGCAGGTGGCAAAAATATTCTTTACCACAACAATGGCGACGGAACCTTCACCGACGTCAGCGAAAAGTCCGGCATGTGGACTGCAGTTGGCACCTACGGCCTGAGCGTCGCCGCATCAGACCTCGACAACGATGGCTGGCCCGACATCTACGTCGCCAATGATTCTGCTCCCGCGACGCTTTATCTTAATCAGAAGGACGGCACATTCCGCGACATCGCCATCGAAGCCGGTGCGGCACTTTCAGCGGAAGCAAAGCCTCAGGCAGGCATGGGTGTTTCTATCGGTGACTACAATCGTGACGGCAACCTCGACGTAGTCAAGACCAACTTCGCAGGCGACACGGATTCACTCTACACCAATCTGGGCGATGCATCCTTTGAAGACCACACCTATCCAGGCGGCCTCGGAGTCAATACTCGTCTGCTCGGATGGGGCGTAGGCTTCTTCGACATGGATAACGATGGCTGGCTCGATATTCTTATGTCAAACGGTCACGTATATCCGGAAGTCGACAAGTCAAAAGCAGATCTGAAATACGCTGAACACAAATATCTCTATCGCAATCTGAGGAACGGAAGATTCGAAGAAGTTACAGGACAGGGCGGCCCTGGAATTCTCGAAAACGCTCCTGCGCGCGGCTGCGCATTTGGTGACTATGACAATGACGGAGACATCGACATCGTCGTCAACTGCGTTAATGCAGTGCCGCAACTTCTTCGCTGCGATTCAATCCTCAATCGCAATTGGATCAAGATCCGCCTCGTGGGTACGAAATCAAATCGCTCGGGCATCGGCAGTCGGGTGATCGTCACCGCCACAACAGAACCCAATGCCACGAAACCCTTGGTCCAGATGGACGAACTCCGCAGCGGCGGCAGTTATTTCTCCCAGAACGATCGCCGCATGCACTTTGGACTACAACTGGCGAAGAAAGTGGACATGGTAGAGATCCGCTGGTTGAGCGGTCAGGTGGATCAGATCAAAGATCTTGCTGTCAATCATCTATACGTTATCCAGGAAGGCGGCAAAATTTTGCAATCTGGACCGCTCGAAAAAGCAAAGGCCAAAGCTGACTAGACTATGAAGATACTGATCCTTTTTGTGGTGCTCCTTTTCTTTTTGACGCCTGATATGCGGGCCCAAGATAAGAGCACAAACTATCCACTGAACTCGCCTCAGTCCACTTCGCCAATTGTCTGCCCGTGGTTTACTCAAGGGAGTGCAGCAAGAGCGATTGGCTCCGACGTATTTGTAACTGAAAATGTTTCAAATGAAAACGAAGGCTCTTGCAAATTTTTAAGCCGACAAGACTCAATGAATTCCCTGGAGATTCTCGTAGGTAAGGCATCCGTTCCGACCTGTCCTACTGACAGCGCCAGGTTGACTGGCATAGGCAATGAAGCGACCAGATGCAGATTGCGGGAATCGCATGGTGACTTAGTTGAGATGGTGAGCAGCCGCGTTCGAGAAATACATTTCAGCATAACTCTCTCGCTGCATGGCCAAAAATCTTCCAAGTCTTCGGATCCGTCCAATGACACTCTGCAACAGATTGCGGAACAGGTTGCTGGCAATCTCTACTGATGGATGCAGGGCACGCTCGGCTACCGCCAATTGGCTGTAGCGTTCTATTAGGGGAAGAATTAGGATTCAAATCGCTGTCCTCTCCTCTGTTAGTGCATAATCGCCGAGTCACTCATTGAGGCGTGAGCGGCAAGGGAAAATAGCCTTCTGCCAGGGAAGTTACGCTGCCGGCGTGAATCGCCTCGCTCATACAGGCATCGTCAGACATAATACACGCAATGTCTGCACGGCCACCTTACGATCAGGCTGACCCTCAGTACCTTCGCGAGTGGCAGTCTGCTCGAAACAACCAGAACAGACTGAGGTCAGCTTGTTTTCTTTAGAAGAGCGGTGGCTCCAAAGTGTGCAGGACCTGTATGGATATGCTGCCGGTCAGCACGAGAGCATCGTTGTCAGAAACGACAACCTCGCTTTTCCTCGCCGGAGGTTAAGACCCGGTTTAGAATCTCGAAAATACGAGCCGAAACCTCCAGCAAAAGCTGCAAACGTCACGCTGCACTGGTGAATAAACTGCATCAATCGCCCCTCAAGATGACCAACTGAAAACCCAAAGTTCAGACGCCCGGTGCTTGTTATTCCGAGTTGTTGCCTCCTCTTTCGAAGGGTTCGAAGATGTGCGAGAATGTCCAGTTCCCTTGCGTGATGCTGCTGCAGTTGTTGTCGTCCAAGTCCGATGGGTCGTTGCCACAACTGCCGTTGTCGCGTGAGACTTCCCAGAATGACAGGCGTTGGACGTTTCTCTCTTTTTCCGCGAAGGCTTCGACGACCCGCGCATCGTGCAGCAGGAACGTTTCGTCGCTTTCGTCGTTGGTTCCGATCAGGACGGTGATCCCTAGGCCGGCGTTCAGGCCCAGAGATTTCATCTGGTTGAGCACGTCGGTCGCCGCGGTGGTAACTACGTTTCCAAACTGGCCTTCGGCGACGGGCGAGCCGAAATCAAAAGGCATTGGGTTAAGGATCGCGACCGGCACTTTGTACTTAACCAGACTTTTCACAAGATCTATTTCGGGTTGTATTAAGCCGCTTTGGGCGCACGGAACTGTGAAAGAGATCTGAAGGCCAGGGTTGGCCTTTGCCAAACGCGCAAGCGCCTCGTTGCGCAGATCAACCGTGTTCACGTCGTTCAGCACCGGAGAGTTAATCGCATCGCCTTCGATGTCGAAATCCAATGCTACCGGGTGATCCCGGTCGATACTGTATTTGTCAATGACCGCTTGATAGGCGGCTTGTAACTGCTCAACTGTCGTGCAGCCTCCGCCGTAACCGAGCTCAAAGTCGGGCCCGCCTCCATCGGCCGTAGTTGTGTCCGCTGAGAAGCCGCCGAATGAGATGATGACGTCTCCACCGCGCTCCCGGAGATCTCTGATGTATTTAGTAAACGTGGAATCATTTGCAATCGGACCCACGCCGCCCCACTCCGGGTTACAGACGTTGAGGGCGGAAGAAATGAACGCCATCGTGAAATGCTTGATTCCCGATGCGGCAGAGACCGCCGGAAGATCATTTTGGGTAACGCCCGCGCTTTCGCCTGTGAGACTCATGTCCTGGTAGGGGGCGAAGATGCGAGTGTGCCGGCGATCGTCGTCTCGATACAATTCGCCGGCGGTAGAGTTTCCATCGGTAACCCAGGCATTCGTGTCTGGGCGATTTGTGATTGATTGCGCGCTGGCCGGCGTCGAGAATATCGCCAATGCCAGCGGAGCGAAAATGCAGAGCATGAGCAGGTTTTTATTCATAAGTCTGTGTGTCCCCTGTGGCTGATCGAATGACGAAAAAGATGAACCATTTCAGAACCCCTGAGAGTCCTGCGGTAAAACAGGAAGTTCACGAAGTTACAGCTTCGCGAACTGGCTCTCAGGAATCACCCAAACGGTAAGGAACTGAAAAACGATGCTAACGAACTGCGAAACAAAGTACGCTTAAAAATGCCTGCCAGCAAGAGGCAGAAGCAGTTGTTCAGGAGCTCAAAAAAGTCGACTCTGTCGCATTAACTGATGCGGACGCAGATTACTCATACCGAAGTTTCATATCATCGAATAGCTCGTTGATGACTTGGATCTCGTCTGAGACCTTCGGCTGCGCTGTTGCCTGAATACGAGAGGCCATGGATAACTTGATCGACTAACTACCTTTCATTGAGCGGATGTTCACACTCGGAGATTTGGCTTTTCTTGGTTTATTTTTCGCGGTGTCTCGTTACCGATGTGCCTCCCCGTTGAGTCGAAATAGACGGCTCTCATCACTCCTGAGTAATGGACAACTTATGCTTACTCTGCGCTCTCGGGCTGTTGCGATCATCTCAAAACTGACACAGTAAACCCCTGATCTGCACATTGCGATTGCCGCCAAGTCTCAGATAGGACCCTGTCGATAGATTGAGAAGACCAAGGCAGGTGGATACACACATGCTCTGTCCAGCTAAAGATCGGGTAAAGACCCCGGAACTATGCTGGATGAGTGATTTGACTTGTTGGCGACAGTTGAGCCAAAGGTCACTTGTCCGGAAACAGGCGACTTTTCGGCCATGTGGAGCTTCACTCACTGGAAATCGGTAAACACTAACGCGTTTCTCAGGAGTAATCAGCGCTGAGCGCGGACTTTAGTCCGGGATCTATCCGGATGCTCCATGTCCTTCGATGAACTGATCGTAGATGCTGTCAAGGAAACGTTTGTCGAGCGCACCTGCACCCAGGAGTAGGCGGTAGTAGAGAGATCCGTACAGGAGATCGATTGCAGTGTCGATATTAATGTCGCTTCGGAGAGAGCCTTCCACAACTGCTGCCCGCATGATCTGACGAACACCTTCACGACGTGGATTGAGCCAGCGCTCCCGAAATGCGATCGCAAGCTCGGAATCGGATTGAGCCTCCGCTACAAGGGAACGGATGAGGGTACCTCGGGAACTCCGAAAGAAGGCCGCCTGCAGGTCAAGCTGCTGCCGAAGGCTTTCGATGGCGCTGCCCGCTTCCGGGAAATCGGTCTCGCTGCCGATTAGAACGAGTAGGGAGTCCATGACTAACGCTGCTTTGTTCGGCCAATGGCGATAGAGAGTCATCTTTCCAACACCGGCTTCCGCAGCGATCTCATTCACGCTTACTGCCCTGAAGCCTCGTTTCGTTACAAGACGGAGAGCAACTTTGAGCACTGCATCATGCGCTGCCTGACTCCGTGGTCGCCCGATCTCCCCCAATTCTGTGTCTCCCTAAAAAGAATGCAACCGTTACGATACCGAGGGTATCATATATTCAAATAGAATCGATACCGCCGGTATCGCTAGGGGAATTCAATGGAAAAAGTAGTCATCGTCACTGGCGTTAGCAGCGGACTTGGCAAGGCATTTGCCCCCGCCTTGCTTCAGGCAGGTTTCAAAGTAGTTGGCACTGTAAGAAAACAAGAGGCGGTGCGAGAGTTCGAGCAGTTGCGTCCCGGGTCGGCATTCGCGCGCGTTCTTGACGTGACCGACGCGCCGGAACGACTCGCTGTTGCAGTAGAAGAAGTCGAGCGAAGTGTCGGTCCGGTATACGCGCTCATCAATAATGCAGGCTACGGTCATGAAGGTACGCTGGAGGAAAGCTCGATGGATGAGTTGCGCCAGCAGTTCGAGGTGAATGTCTTCGGCGCTGTCGCCATGATGAAGGCTGTTCTCCCTTTCATGCGTTCACGGCGCGAAGGCCGAATCCTCAACGTGACATCTATGGGCGGGTTAATGACAATGCCCGGCCTGTCGTATTACCACGGCAGCAAGTTCGCCCTTGAGGGCATTTCGTCCTCTCTTGCGAAAGAGGTCAGGCCTCTGGGGATCTATGTGACCGCAGTGGAACCGGGCATGTTCCGAACAGACTGGGCTGGCCGTTCCATGGTGCGTTCAGAGCGCAAGATCGCTGATTATGATGCGATCTTCGATCCTATTCGCGAGGCTCGCAAATCCAGAAACGGCAATCAGCCGGGCGATCCGGATAAGGCTGGGAAGGCGGTCGCGACATTTTTGACTTCGCCGGAGCCGCCTCTGCATCTTTTGCTTGGATCGGATGCCTTTGATTATGTACAGAAGGAGTTGGAGACGCTTCGAGGTGAGTTCTCGAACTGGGAGTCTCTTACGCGATCCACCAACTTTGAATAGATAGCTTAAATATTTGTGGCTTGTTAGGCTTGGGACAGGTTGACTCTCAATCTGTCTGGATCAATTCATCCCTGTAAGTCGGCATGTGGGAAGCGCTCTTCCAGTGACCTTAAGCGCGTTTCCCCGAGACTTACAAAAGCGACGCCAACCTTCTCTGGATACAAGCAGCATCGGGCGCGAGTCATTTCTGAGGCACAGCGGATTTTGCTCTTTCTCCATTCGCTGATTCCCTTCTTGGCTATCGCCTGTCTCCGCCGCCGCCATCGAACTTGAGCGTGACGACGGGTATTCCCCAAACCTTTGTTCCGATGCGCACACAGCTGGCAGGATTGCTTCTGCACGCTGCCATTCGGAAGCTGCGCTGATTTAATGGATCGACAGCACTACCGACTTACGCGTCTACTGTGAGGCAAGACCTAACTACCGGACCAAGGGTTTGGCGCTGCCAATGCGAATGTTAAAGCCGACCATCGAACCCCAGACGTTGATGCCGTAATCGTAATATTTGGGCTGTGACAAGTAGAAGTTGGAGATGTGCTGGTACGTGGCGCCAGCCTCGACGCTGAAGCGCGGGTTGAAGTCATAGCGTATCCCACCGCCATTCATGAGCGTGAAGGTAAGATCCTGACCTTGGGCGTATAGCACTCCGTCGGGTCCCTTGGCGTTGATGTTGCCCACGCCTCCGTGGGCATCGAAGTAAGGAACCATTCTCCAGTTGGGCCGAATAAAGTTCCGGCGTATTCCAAAGAGAAAGGCAAAATAGCGGGTCTCCGGACCGCGAGGAATGTCTACATAGCTCCCGCTGAATGTGTAGTCGGTGCTACCGCGCAGAATGCCCCACCAGCCGATGTTATCGATGGTCCAGCGCAAGGAGAGAATGTTGGGTTCCAGCGTGTAATGTAGCGGCCAGGTGGTATAGGTGCTGCCGGTCGCGAAGTCGTAGACGAAGGGGATATTGATGGGCTGCCAGCCCGATTCGAAAGAGAACTCCATCTTGTTCCGGTAGAAGATATTACGGTTGAAGTCTCCAGGGCTATTAAAGAAGAAGAGGTTGTGGATCGGGTAACTTGCGACCTCCTGACTGTCTGCAAAGCAGGCGAAGAGTGCGAACAAAAACGCGCCATACAGGTATTTTGAAGGCATCCCTGCGGGACTCCCATTCCGAAACCAGTTGCTGGAGGTGGGATGGCGAAGGTTCGTCCTTTGCCGTATCGCAGGCTATAAATCACGCCCGTTAAAATCAGGGAGCGGTTCGGCGACCGCTGAACCCACGGCGTAGCTTCCGGTTTACCGGCAATACGGACGTAACCCAAAATGCCTGAAAAGTCACGTTATCGGTAAGTTCCCCAACCCGGCGGCTGGCAACCAAGTTACCGAAGTCCCGTTTTACAGAAACTTCAACGCAGAGTTAGGAGGGCTGCTCGGCGGATTGTTTCCGAGTAGCAGACCAGTCGGTCTCAGGGCCTGGATTGGGGCCGTGCATCAGGGATGACATGTCGTCCACTCCGGAACTTCGAACGGTATCTGGTTGTAATGCACCAGAACCGCGCAACCACGATACAGTTTCGGAGCCTTTTTTCTGAAACGGACAAGCTGGGCTGAATCCCCACGATTCAGTCCGTTCCCATCGGTTAAAAGTTGATGCCAACTTTATGCCCAATATGGCCGGGAATAGCAGTTTTCGCTGACTGATCCGGCTCATAACGCCTTTAGAATGCGTAATCGTTCGGTTCTGTCGACTCACTGTTTGGCAGCGCGCGCGATAGCGCACAGCTGCCGCACAGTGATAATGAATGGAAGGGTGAATCCTTCAGGATTTCAGAGAAGGTGGAACCAGCTCTGGATCGGTTCCGAATGAGGTATTCGGGTTCGGCCCCAGTTCCAGCACAATGTGACCACCCTCAGCAATCTCCGCATGGCGAAACCAGGTTCGTTGCTGTGGATGGCCGTTGAGTGTGAACGAATGCACATAGGCGTGCGTTGGATCGCTGCGCTTGACATCGATTTCAAGTCGCTGGCCGTCATGAAGTTCAAGCACTGCATGTTGCACCAGCGGCGAGCCGAGGATGTAATTGCCGCTTACAGGATCGACCGAGTAGAAGCCGAGTGCTGAAAGAATGAACCACGCGGACATCTGGCCGACGTCCTCATTTCCAGCCATGCCGTTAGGATCATCCTTGTACATCGTGTCCATAAGTGAGCGTACGCGCGCCTGAGTCTTCCACGGAGCGCCGGCGTATGCGTAGAGATATGCAATATGATGTGATGGTTCGTTGCCGTGAGCATATTGGCCAACCATGCCGGCAATATCAGGAGGTGCGTCAGGCGGTAGAGTAGAAGGAACCGTGAACAGCGCATCGAGCTTCGCCAGAAACGGTTCGCGCCCTCCGAAGAGTGCGATTAATCCCGCCGGATCATGCATCGTCCCGAAGGTTGTCTGCCAGGCGTTCGATTCGGTGTAGTCGCGCCACTGCCTGCTGTGGCCCATCTCAATCGGATCGAAAGGCCGCGCCCATTCACCGTTCTCAAGTTTGGGCTCCATGAAGCCGCTGGTGGAATTGAAGTAGCGCCGATAATTTGTAGAGCGGGCGCGCAGCATCGCAGCATCATCACGATGGCCCAGTTTTTCGGCTACGTGAGAGATAGCCCAGTCGTTATAACAATATTCAAAAGTCTTGGAGACGGACTCACTCTCGCGGTCAGCTGGAATGTAGCCCAGGCGACGATAGTAGCCGAGCCCCTCATAGTTTTCCGCTACCGCACGCTGCATCATCGCGCGGTACGCCCTCTCGGCATCGATCCCCGGAAAGCCTTTGGAGATTGCTTCGCTGATGACACTTGCCGAGTGGTAGCCGGTCATCGTGCCCGTCTCAGTTCCTTGGAGAGGCCACACAGGCATACCCGCAGGGCTTTGCTCCGCCATGCGGATCAGGGTGTTGACAAAGTCCGGCACGCGCTCGCCCTGGATGAGCGTGTAGGCGGGATGTGCTGCACGGAAGGTATCCCACAGCGAGAATGTCGTGTAGTTATGCTCATTCTTAGCAAGCTGATGAATCTGCCAGTCCATGCCACGATAGCGACCATCCACGTCGTCAAAGAGCTGCGGCCCTAAGGACATGTGATAGAGGGCGGTGTAGAAGATTCGCTTCTGTTCGGGCTTAGCGAACTCTGCCTGGATGCGGGAGAGTTGTTGCCGCCAACTGCGCTGAGCGGCGGCGCGAGTTTTCTCGAAGTCCCAGTCCGGCTGCTCAGCGCGAAGGTTCTTCGCAGCGCCATCGGCGCTGACTCCGGAGATCCCAGTGCGGACGTAAATAACCTCTCCGGCGCTAGTTTTGAAATGGATGACGGCTTTCAGACAATCGCCGTCGATACTTCCTGTTGTGCTCACTGGCTTGTCGTCGGAGTAGAACACGACACTGGTTGGCTGCTTGGAGACCTGCAAACTGAAGTAGCAGTGGCGGCCATTTCCCCAGGCCCTTGTCACATGCCCTCCGGCAAGAGTATCGGGCGCGACCTGCTGCAACTCGGCCGAGTAGACGGAGGAAACGCCATTTGTGAGATAGCTGTGGGCAAGATCAACGATGAGCCATGCATCGTCACTCTCGGGAAAAGTGTACTTGTGCAGGCCGGTGCGCTCAGTAGCCGTCAGTTCAACACGCACATTTGGATCTTTGAGCAGGACAGAATAGTAACCAGGCTCAGCGTGTTCGTCATCATGAGAAAAGCGCGAACGATAGCCTTGCTCGGGATTGGTGCGAGGGCCGGGAATCAGCTTCACAGGGCCGGTGCCAGGCATGACAAGGAAATCGAGGAGATCTCCGCCACCGGTGCCGCTGAGATGCGTGTGGCTAAAGCCCATGATGGAGGTGTCGGAGATGTGGTATCCGGAGCACCAGTCCCATTCGTCGTTGAAGGTGTCCGGGCTGAGTTGGACTGCGCCGAAGGGAAGGCTCGCTCCCGGAAAACAGTGGCCATGTCCTCCAGTGCCGATGCGCGGATCGACCCAGCGCAAAGGATCAGCGGCCTCAGCGCCTTGTGGCATGGTGAAAGCGGGAAGCGGCAAAGCAGTGGAGACGCAAAGTGCGCTGGCAGACTGCAAAAAACGGCGGCGTGATATGGACTGCAATGATCGATGACTCCATGCAAAAGGTATTAATAGTTCTGCAACAAATCGTTCTAATATGCATTCTAAATTCATGCGCAGGATCTAAAGTTCTATTGTGGACAATATGAAAAAGTGTGTGCAATCTCGCTCATCGAATTGCGCGGAACTCATTCATTTGATTTTGGCCAAGTGATGGGCAACACAGAAATAACGGGACGTAACTTCCGGATTGCCGACCACACGTTAACCAGCGGGACGAATCGTAATCTAGGTACACGCGCGATACGGCATTAGCCTTGCTGTCAAGGTATGTACTGGCCTTTCCACTGTGCATGCACAACGGAGGCGCTGAGGGCCAGGATGCCAACGAAGATCGCTAATCCAGATTTGTTTCGCAACGCGCCTCCTAGGTGTATTGTCTGGCCAAACTTAGTTCAGTGTTTCGATATCGCCCATGCTCCACGACTTGTCGAAAGCAGCGGGCTTCGTGCCGTAGAAGCGGAACATGATGAACCAGTGCTTGCCGGGCTCGGTCTGCACCCAGTTCGAGTCGTCGCCCTTGGATGATTCGGGACCGAAGTGCACATCGACCGACCCATCGGGCTCTTCACGACGCCCTGATCAGTCGATGCCAGGGCGTCGCGCCCCGGTACGTCCATGAACTGGCCGTTCTCGTCGGACTGGATCGCCGCCGACCAGAACTGTGTCACGGACGCATTCGCCGGCACCTTGAGCCAGTAGTTCTGCGAGCCATCGAGCGCCTGTCCCTCGCGTCGGCTGCGAGATTCGGAGACAAATTTTCAGGCAAGTCTGTAGAGGACCGTCGCATAGCAGCCCTGAAGGCTGCTATGACCAGACGGTTTAATCAGATGGTTAAAGAGCGCAAGAAAAGCTGCCGAGGCTGAAAACGGTTGGATCGCAAGAATGTTCCGGTTGGTCACCTGGTGCTTCAGTCACATGAAGCTGGACTGAATCCCACGATTCAGCCCGTTCCCGCTGGTTAAAAGTTGATGCCAATTTGATGCCAAATATGGTCAGGAATAGCTGTTTTAGCCGACTCATCCGGCTCATACCGTCTTTAGAATGCGCAACCGTCTACTTTCACCACACCTTCACATGGTGGAAGTCGTAGGTTCGAATCCTGCTGCGCCTATTCGTTTATCGTGGAGCGGGTTCCAAAATGGAGAAAAATAACGGCTCATATGCAGGGTGATTTTGCTCGACGGATATCCTCCCAACAAAAAAATCTTCAGTCATCTGTCCGTTTTGCTTAGGATCGGCACGCGTATAGATAGAAGGATGTTTTAGAGAACGTTGATATCAAAATGTTTCATCCACCACCAGATACAGGGCATTGGATGGCGAGAGCAGGACAGAGAGCGTCATGAGTGGAACTATGACACGAACGATTTGCAGTCACGAGCCGCACACCTAATTGTTCCCACGTCAATGGACTCTTTAGAATCATCCTTTTAGCTCGGGTCGGAATCGATGTCGTAATTGGTTCAGCGCTTTCGCAGGTTCAAATGAAGCCTTGGCTGGCCAGCCAGCGATGAAAGAGCTCAGGCCACGCGTCCTCTTCGGGAATGCCAACAGCCAAGCCTGCGCCATGTACGCCATGCGAGAAAAGATGGATGCCCGCGGGAATATTCGAGACATGCAAGGCCTGCGCAAACATGACGCTGTTTTGTGGGCTGATCCTCTGATCGTCCATGCTCTCGAACAGGAATACCGGTGGTGTATTTCGCGTGACGTTGTCCTGCCCTGAAAGGTAGTGTTCCAAGCTATCGAGTTCGTGTCCTCGATAGCCATAGAGCAGATGGGAGAGCGAGGTTGGGGAGGCAAATTGTGCTGGATCCATCGAGATCACTGGATAGCCCAAGCCAAGAATATCGGGGCGGCCGTTCATCGCGTCGACCGAATCGTGGACTGGAAGGTCGAAGTCAGTTGCAGCATGGAGCGCAAGAGTGCTAGCGAGATGCCCTCCGGCAGAGAAGCCGAAGACCCCGGTCCGTTTGGGATCGATGCCGTATTGTTGCGCAAGATAGCGAATAAGCTTGAAAGCTCGTTGCCCGTCCCACATCGGCACGGGATAACGGTACGTCCCATCGGCCTGCACCAGGCGGTAATACAAAACGAAAGTTGTGACATGGAAGTTGCGGGAGAAGTATTCGGCTACGGGGGCCTGCTCCTTTTCGTCCGAGAGACGATCGTAGCCTCCCCCCGGGGATCACCAAGATCGCAGGCGTGTTTCCTCGTTCCGTTCCAGCGACGCGAAAGACCTGGAGGAATGGGATGTCGCGGCACGGATCGTTCCCCACGGCGCCTGGAGCGTTGCCGCTCCATAATCTGATTTCGTCGGCGTCAGATGGGTCGTAGCAATGAGTCGCAGCCTTCCCGGACACTGCATGACGTTCTCCCCCATGATGGCTTCTTTGTGCCGTCGCCCGCTGAGGGTGGTGGAAGCAGATAATGACAAGAGCGGTAACGACGGCAGTGGCAATTCGCATATCTAGGTTCTCCAAAGGTTCTTGAGTAGTACATCGATGTTATGGTCGGCGGCTTTTCCGTTATATCAGCCCGCAATTTTTCAATACTCTGTGCAATCAGGTGATAGCACCCGAGGACTGACTGATTTAGGCTGCGTCGATGAGAGCCGCGCGGCTTCACTATTTCTCTGACTTCGATGGCGTCGTGGGCGAAGACATCGAGCCGCCGATCCATGCCAGCGGGGAGGTGCTTGTACGTGTCGAAGTCACATCGCTGCACCCGACTTCCAAAAGATGCGTCAACTTTGCAAAAAGCGCACAGTTGGTATGTGGTTTATACGACTTCACGCCGTGACATCCGCCCCTTATTCTCACAATTGCAAAGATGAACGGTTCTCGATAGCTGGAACCAATCGCATTTAGCTATAGCAGGCCCGACGTATGCCCTCTTGAAAAAGAAGGCTTCTTGGGCGGCAAAGATCCATCATGCGCTTAGGAGCGCGAGTCCAGCGCTATGAATTCATTCTTCCAATCCCGCTACGGCACTGCACAGGACGCAGCAGAGAATGAACGCGACCGTATACACTCTACGCCTGATGTTGCCATGAGCTCTCGCGCTGCCGTTGGCGCGGCCGAGTTGCCCGGAGAGGACCTGACATCGCCGGTAACCGGAGTTCGCGTATCGAAGCTCTCTCGGTCGACTTCGCTGGCCTTCACGATTGCTTCTGGGGAAGATTATCTGCTTGTGGCACGAATGAGCAACAGGTCTGAGGTGAGCTTCGATTTCGGTAGTGGCGCCCACCGTGGTGAAATTCGATACGGGCACATGTTGCTCCATACCGCTTCGGAGCAGAGCTCCTGGTGGCTCGGCTGCCCGGATCAAACATTGATCCTGCGCATCCCTGAGGAGATGTTCCGACATGCCTGGGACAACGATGCTAGGGACCTTTGGCCCGGCATCATGCGAATGGAGAGCTTCCGGCAAGATTCATTAGTGACCCAAATCCTGGCGCGGCTCGTACCCGAACTCACTCGATCGAGGTTCGTCAATCTGGCTTTTACGAAATGCTTGATGTATCAGCTTTGCACGCATCTTTTGGAAGTCGGGTGCAGCGATGTGACTTCGACACGTACAA